>JGI25133J35611_10001457_pt1 | contig 12567 bp, 10 predicted proteins | sample ETNvirenome_6_85_FD_35611 | JGI IMG/M metagenome (IMG submission 35611) | reverse complement strand
CCGAGGCGAATTTTTGTTTGTCCTCCAAATGCTCCAAAGCACGTTCAAGATGAGACGTTTGACGGAAACTTGCATCACATTGAGACAGCAGATTTTCTTATTGTCAATACACGCGATAAAGATATTGGGACGATCTGGGAAGCAGGCTATGCTTTTGCAAACAAGGTTCCGATCGTCTATTTTTGCAATGGCCTTCCTGAAGGTGCTAAGTTTAATCTAATGCTTGCGAGAAGTGGTGTCAAGGTTTGCACGTCTTTTGAGCAGCTCGAAGATTATCTGGACCGATGTTTTGCTGATGGTGATCTTATCTGTGAGCCATACGACCAAGAAATTGAATAAATTATAAAGATTTTATAATTAATTTTTAGAATGTCTAATGATTATTATCATGTGCTAGGGATCTCAAAAGAGGCGACAGAAAAGGAGATAAAGGCGGCTTATAGAAAGCTAGCTATGAAATATCATCCTGATAAAAATCCTGATGACCCAGACGCTGAATCTAAGTTTAAGGAAGTGTCTGAGGCATATTCAGTCCTTTCAGATTCAGAAAAAAGATCTAACTATGACAGATTTGGGACATCAAGTCCACATCACAGTCATGGATTTTCTCACGAAGATATCTTTAGTAGATTTTCTGATTTTTTTGGCGGAGAAGGGTTTAGTGATTTTTTCGAAGGAAGAGGTCGAGCAGGTCCCATAAAGGGTTCAGATCTACTTATCAGAATCAGGATTACACTTTCAGATGTACTAAGCGGTCTAAAAAAAGAGATAAAGCTTAAAAGAAGAGAAAATTGCAATTCTTGCCAAGGCCAGGGGTTTAGATCAGAGAGTGATGTCGCAAGATGTTCAGCTTGTGGTGGTGCAGGAGCAGTCACTCAGAATATGGGCTTTATGTCATTTTCCTCGACCTGTGAGAGGTGTGCTGGCCGCGGCGTCACTATTAAAAATAGGTGTCAGACCTGCGGCGGATCCGGAGAGGTTGTTGAATCTAAAAACATAAATGTTACCATCCCATCAGGTGTAAGCTCAGGAACCAGAATGAAGCTAGGGGGTCTAGGGCACAGGGATGCTGGAACAGACATTCCCGGTGATGCCTATCTTGAGATTCTTGTTGACACACATCCAGGGCTAGATAGAAAGGGATCAGATGTGCACAGTGAGATCATAATCTCATTTGGTGAGGCAGCACTCGGGTGCGAGAAGAAGATACAGACAGTTGACGGTGAGAGAATTGTGATAATCAAACCGGGAATTCAACCTGGATCGATGCTGTCTTTGAGCGGACAGGGTCTACCTACAGAGATAGGCTCTCCCATCAGAGGTGCTCACATTCTTCGTGTTGATGTCTCTGTGCCAACTCAGCTCGACGCTGAGGAGCAAGCTCTAATTCAGCGCATAGAAGAGATTAGAAAAGATAAAGGCGTGTAAATCCCACTAGTCTATGTTACAATTATAGCAACGTAAGAAAGGATACGCATGTCTAAATTTAGTCAATTTTCTGTACCTAAGAATTTTGTAGGTCTTCACGCTCATGACGGTAGCTCTGTCTATGACGGTCTGGGATATCCAGATGAGCACATCGATTTCGTGTTGCAAAATGAGATGGATGCTTTCGCACTGACCAACCACGGTCACATGAACTCAGCTGCTCACGCACACAACTACTCAAAGAAGCTGAAGAGCAAAGGTGTTAACTATAGACACATCTACGGCTGCGAATGCTACTTTGTTGACTCACTTGATGAGTGGAGTCAAGACTATCACGACCACAGGGAGGCTGTTAGGCTGGAGAGAGAGGCTAAGAAGAAAGTTGCGCTAGCTGATGAGGGCGATGAGAACGAAGGGCTTGTTATTGAGAACGAGGCGGAGTCAAAGAATGAGAGGGGTTCTTATCCAGCCTGGAAGCGTCGGTATCACCTTGTTGTGCTGGCAAAGAACTATAAGGGGCTGCAGAACCTCTTTAGATTGGTCAAGAGATCATACAAGGAGGGGTTCTATAGGTTTCCTCGTATCGATTACAAGATGCTTAAGGAGCACTCTGAGGGGCTTATTGTCTCTACTGCCTGCGTGGGCGGTCGACCTTCTGGTCACATCTTCCAGAGCTTTGAAGGTAAGAGCTTTGATGAGCTGACACCTGATCTGGTCGACGACCCAGCTGTCTTGAATTCTGTTATGCAGAAGCTTGAGAACATGACAGACCGGTTTGTTGACGCTGTGGGTGAGGAGAATTTTTTCTTAGAGCTGCAGTTCAACGATCTTGTTGCTCAAAACCTTGCCAATCGGTGCCTGATTGAGCTTTCAAAGAAAACCGGAGTAAAGCTTCTTGCGACAGCCGATTCTCACTATTGCAATCCTGATATGTGGGAGGCACGCGAGATGTATAAGCTTCTTGGAAGAATGGGCTCCCGAGGCGATGAGATGCCTAAGCTTCCCAAGAAGGATGAGCTAAAGTGTGAGCTCTATCCTAAAAATGCTAGACAGATGTGGGATGAATTTGGAAGGGGTTATGACAAATACGACTTCTATAGGGGCAGTGAGCAGCTGGTCAAAGAGGCCATTGAGAGGTCTCACGAGATTGCTTGGGACCGATGCGAAGAGGTTTGGTTCGACGGCTCTGCAAAGCTGCCTAACTTCGGAACACCTGAGAAGCCCGCGTTTACGCAGCTTGTTGAACAGGTAAGACAAGGGATGATCAAGGAAGAGCTTCATGATAAGCCTGAATACATTGAGCGAATCAGAGAGGAGATGTCTGTTATCAAGCANCTTGGGTTTGAAAATTACTTTTTGACCCTTACCAAGGTCTTTGAGAAGTCGCAGCACAGAACACTTCTAGGCCCCGGACGTGGCTCCGGTGGCGGTAGTTTGGTCAACTACGTCCTAGGGATTACACATATTGATCCAATTAAATACGGGCTTCTGTTTGAGAGGTTCCTTGGCATTCACAAGGCAAGCTGGCCTGATATTGATTCTGATGTAGGCGACAGAGATGTTCTTATTGATGTCTCTAGAGATCTGTTTGGTGACGATGCTGTTATACCTGTTTCTAACTTTAATACCCTTAAGCTTAAGTCTCTTATCAAGGACGTCGGCAAGTTTTATGGCATTCCGTTTGATGAGATCAACGCCCTGACAGGCCCGCTTGAGAGAGAGGTGATGCATCGAGCAATGGGCGATCACGAAGAGCGGTCAACTTATGTCTTGACCCACGAGGACTGTCTTAGGTATAGTGATGCTTATCTTGAATTTATGTCAAAGTATCCCAAGATTGCCGAGCATGTTCAGACCCTCTTTATGGAGCCTCGATCTATCGGCAGACACGCCGGCGGGGTCCTAGTTTGTCCTGATATTGAAAGTCATATGCCCGTCATCAAGGTTCGTGGTGAGTTACAGACACCGTGGTCAGAGGGCATGAACTGGCGCCATCTTGAGGAGAATGGGTTTCTTAAGTTTGACTTTCTCGGTCTGGCAACGCTGAAGATGGTTGAGGATTCAATCCGCCTAATTTTAAGAAACCAGGGTGTTGAGAATCCCACCTTTGATCAGATCAATGAATTCTTTGATGCTCATCTAAATAGTAGATTCCATGCTATGGACGACCAGAAGGTGTGGAAGTATNTCTATCACGGTGGCAGATTTGTTCAAATCTTTCAGTTTACTAATACCGGTGCTAGAAAGTTCTGTGTGGCAGCCAAGCCTACATCTATTGAGGACCTTGCTACAATCACAGCAATCTATCGACCAGGCCCACTGGCTGCAAATGTCCATAGGAAATACGTCAAGGCAGGCCTAAATTTAGATGAGATCACATACGACCACCCAGTTCTTGAAGACCTGCTTAGCGAAAGTCGTGGGTTCGTTGTCTTTCAGGAGCAGTTCATGCTCATCGCTCAGAATCTCTGTGGTTTTGACAAGGGTGCATCTGACAAGATGAGAAAGACGTTAGTCAAGAAGTCACTTGACATGAATGCTAAGAAGGCACAGGAAAGGACAGATCTTAGGAAGAAGTTTATTACCGGTGCAGTTGAGCTATCTGACATGGATGAGAACAAGGCAGTTAAGCTTTATGAGACCATTGAGGCTTTCTCTGCCTACGGCTTCAACAAGTCACACGCTGTTGCTTATGCCGTTGACTCATACTACTCTGCCTGGCTACACACTTACTACGAGAAGGAGTGGCTGGCAACGTGTCTGCAAACTTGGAATGGATCCAATAAGTTCGGCAAACTGATAAGTGAGATTAAGACTCTAGGATATAAGATCCTAAAGCCTGACATCAACTACTCCTCAGATGTCTGGGTCTACAGCGAGGAGCGTGAAGGATTTGTCCCGCCCTTAACAGCTATCAAGGGTGTTGGAAGCTCTGCAGTTGAGGAGATCATGAGAAATCGGCCGTTTACCAATTTTGATCAGATGCTCTTTGCAGAGGATGGTAAGTGGAAGCCCTCTAAGATGAATAAGACCTGTTTTGACTCTCTTTGCAAGGTTGAGGCTTTTGGCTCTCTAGATGAGGTCTCTGGTGGCGCTGTAAGGAATCATCATCAAATCTATGAGATCATCGTTGGAAACTATGACCTGCTTAAGAAAGGTCGACACGGTATGACAAAAACAGCAGCAAAGAAGCTAATGAAGTCNCAGGGCTTTGTTCCNAACTTTATTGAGGAAAAAATCATAGAAAACTACGACCTTGAGGATTGGCCGCGNGCTGTTAAGATTGGCAACAGTGTCGAGCTAATGGCAGGGGCAGACGAGGAGNTGGTCTTTCCACCGCGGATCATGAAGAAGATAGAAAAGGCTCAGGTGCCTGCAATNACAGCANTGAGCGGCAAAGACAAGGGAATAGTCTGGTTCTGCATTCAGGAGATCCAGGAGAAGAAGACAAAGAACGGTAAGGTCTTCTATCGGATGCGAGTCTGTGATAATAACTCAGAAAGTGTCTGGCTACGTGTCTGGACCAAGTTTAAAAAGACCCCTGAGCCATACACCATGTGGCTGTCTGAGGTGGCCTCTACTGAAAACTGGGGTTGCTCTACATCTTCCTACAAGATGAAGCAGTTAAGCGTATAAGGAGATACTTATTATCTGAGTGTGCTACAGCATGAAGATAACAAGAAGACATTTAAGAAGAATCATAAGAGAAGAGCTGAAAAACGGGCTCTTGATAAAAGAAGATCTTCCTCCCTGGACATACCACGGTAGTGACAGCTCTTCGAGAGAAATGCCGGCAGAGAACCCAGAAGAGTTCTGGAGAGACAGGGGTGGCAGCCGTCTTTTTTGTAAAAGTCTAGAAGATTTGCAAAGCGGCAAGAGAGATCGAGTGATTCACTGGGTTAAAAAGTGCAATCCGTCGTGGACTGACCCCGATACAGGAGATACCCTAGCGGGAGATCCCGGATGCATTCCCGCTAACGACGGAAGCTTCTGGGGCAAGAGGCTTGCGGGTGAATATGGCAGGTGCCCAGAAGTTGCAGGCGGGAAGATTTATGTCTTACACCCGTCAGACAGTGGAGGTGGCATGAGTGCACTCTTTAGTTTCAGTGATATTCCAGAAACTGCAGAGGTTCGTTTTGAACACTGCTCTAGTTTTTCTGATGATGACTACAGAAATCCACTTCATAATCTCGAGATAGACTGCTCTTCAGAGCTGGCGTATAGAAAAAGACAGCTGCAAGGTTGCACTGAAATAGAAGGTGCAGACGATCGGAAAGACTTCGACACCGGGCGAGGCATGGAGACAGGCGGATTATGGGGAGGATTTGGGACTTGGTGGGATTGCCCAGAAGAGATTCATATGCTAGAAAATCCACCCAAGCCTGAGATGCGCTGGAACATGGAGTCTGAAAAATGGGAACCTTTTCTCTGGAATGAGGAAGCTGAACAATGGGAACCTTACGTACAATCAGCTGCAGAAGGAGAGGATAGGTAGCAATGAAGATAGCAAGATCAAGACTAAGAAAGCTTATAAGAGAGGAGCTGGAACATCTTTTCGAACAGGAGGGCACAGATGCTCCATCCGGAGAGATCTACAGGGCTCCGGGAGGAAGTACTCAGGGTCGATATGAGTTCGACCCGCTGCGATTAATATCTTATGGAAGAAGAGAGACAGTGCAAGGAACTGATCCGCACACCGGAACAGAGCATAGTGTTAGGGTGAGTGTTGTAGAGGTAGATGGTCAGGAATTTACAATGGGAAAGCTGTCTGAGATCGAGGACTGGCTAGCTGCCACTGTCGGAGAAGGATTTCTGTGGGATGCCGTCGAAGGTGCAATGCAGAGGATTAACTCCCAGCCAGGTCTCCCGCTGAGCGACTACGGGGAAGAACACGGACTAATGCCGGTCTACCAAAACAAGTATAGAAAGCCAGGCGAGTGGGGACCTTCGACTATCGGCCATGAAGTAAGCATGGATAGATCAATAGAAACTATTGGTCAGCGCCAGCTCTATATCGTCCCTGTTGGTTGTGATAGATACTATGTTGTAAACAGTGAAGTATACAATAATGGCAGGCCTCACATTATAAAGATTGATATCTCTTCAATTAGTCCTAGCCTCGATGGCCAAGGGGGATGGGTTGGGAAGCTCAAGCACCGCGGATTTCGGACAGAGTGGCTTGTTGTTCTTGACGAAAGGCATGTCAACGGAGTGCCAGAAATCGATGGGTGCGAGCTTAAGAGAAAAGAGAGGTGTATTAAAAATCCAGAAAAGTGCGAACCTCCCCCACCTCCAGATCCGATAGATGTTGGCTGGGAGCTTGGCGCGGATGCAGTCGAACCTGGGCCCATTGATTCTGGAAGTGAGCGTAACATCTACGCTATTTACAATGGCGCAAAGATCCCAGTTATAAGTCTGGAAAGATACCAGGTCCTTGAGGGTTCAGGTGACTATGAGGATCAAGATCTTGCTGATAGGATAATGGCTTGGAGAGACGGTCAGGTCTCAAATTTCTCAGATCAGGAAGACATACTTACTAGAATTAGTGTCAGATTTCCTATTCCAGGTGATTATTACATGCCAGATGATCTGCAAGATGACTGGAGGACAAATCCTGTTTTTACAGATGATGAGATAAGTATTTTTGACGAAGAAGGGGTCTAGAGAGTTTCATATTTTTTAAGATCTTTATGCTTAAAAAATAATATTTTTTATGTTATAATGTAGCATGCTTAGATTTCCTACCGCTACGTTGTTCATTGAAGGCCCAGACTGTTCTGGTAAAACAAGTCTCATCAATCAGATTCACGCTGAGACAAAGTACTCGTGGCACATAATGGATCGGTCTCAGTTCTCTAGGAAGCTTTTCTGCGATCTTTACAATAGAGTTGTACCTACAGCTAGCGATGATCTTTACTTTGAGATGGGAAATCTTAATAATCGATATGTCTTTTTGCTTCCACCGCTTGATGCGATCTTAAGTAGATTTGAAGACAGGGGTGATGAGTTACATGATAAAAAGTCTCTGATCCAGGTCTACAAGACATTTGGAAAGCATGTTGAGAGAATTAGGACTTTTCCAAACGTTACTGTGATATANGATGAGTCTTCGGTNAAAGANNTCTCGAAAAGGGTNTGTACATCGCTGCACTTCACTGAGAAGCCGCAGCTAAGAGAGGTATCAGATCAGGTCATNGATCTTGTAGCTGTTAGAGGCGATGAGTCATATCCTGTAAAGTTTACCCTATACGATGATGGCAAGTTTGAAGAAGCAGNCCCAGAAATTTTAAATTATAAGCCTGAGTCAGAATATTATCAGAGAATATTTTCTGAGCTGCACAATAAGATCACTGATGAGCTAGCTGGAAAGAATGAGTATGACAGAGTTGAGGATCACACCTCAAGAAGGTTTGTCTACTCTGATAGCACCTGTATCTCTTTTATTCAGGTGGGAATTAGAGATAGAATTATGGACTTTCACGTTGTGATCCGTTCTACAGATGTTAAAGAGATTTTTCCCTATGATTTAAAGTTTTTGTACTATCTTGCTTCAACATGTTTTAATAGGTTTAATGATGTATGTAGTGGTGTTAGATTGAGATTTGACTTAAACTCTGCACACATTATAAGATAAAATTACACAAAGGAAATACTATGAAAAAGAGAGCATTGGTGACAGGCGGCTGCGGATTTATTGGATCAAATCTATCAAAGAGTCTTGTAGAAGATGGGTGGACTGTTGATATAGTCGATGACATGTCATCAGGAGATTTAAACCTTCTCTCAGGGACCAGCATGCGCGTTGTTCCTATTGACCTATTGAGAAGCTACTTTGAATCCCCGGCAGCAGAAAAGAGAGAGACTGACCAGCTTTTAGTCATCCAGGGTGATTTCTCTCACCAAAATACGCTGACGCTAATCAGGGAGGGCAGATATGACGTTGTCTTTCACCAAGCAGCTATTCCAAGAGTTTCATTTTCTGTTGAGAATCCATCAGCTACGACAGATGTCAACGTAGCTTCTACAGTTAGATTATTTGAAGCCTGCATAGACAATGTCAAGAGGATTGTTTGGGCATCTTCCTCTTCTGTTTACGGTGGAGCTGATGTCATGCCAACACCTGTGACAACTCCAAGAAATCCCAAGTCCCCATACGCTTGGCAAAAATCTACCATAGAAGATCTATCTAAGATGTTTTGTAATCTTTATGATATCGATATCGTCTGTCTGCGGTACTTTAATGTCTTTGGTCCCGGACAGCTCGCTGGAAGCCCATATTCCACAGCAGTTTCTGCTTGGTGTCACGCAATTAAGAATGATCTTCCTCTAAGAAGCGACGGAGACGGAACACAAAGCCGTGATCTGTGCTATGTTGATAATGTCGTGAGTGCTAACATGCTTGCTGCTATTTCTGATACTGTCTTTTCCGGAAAGGCATATAACGTTTGCTGTGGTGACAGGACAAGTAATCGTGAGATCTTGAATTTTTTAACTGATCGGTTTCCTGATATAGGTATAGAGGATGCGCCTTGGCGTACTGGAGATGTTATGCACACACAGGGCGATTGGTCCGCAGCAAGAGATGACTTTGGATATTCTCCTTTAGTAAGATTTTGGGAAGGAATGGAGAGAACACTAGACTGGTGGGAATTAAAAGAAGATGAAGTATGAAACCAAAAAGCATGTTAAGTCTGCATGGGTCTCATCAGCAAAAAATGATCGAATCATTGAAAAGCCCTGGGGATATGAGAAATCTTGGGCCGGATTTGATGGTATTCACGGAAAGACACTTCACATAAAAGAAGGCGAGAGAACAAGTCTGAAGTATCATTCACTAAAGTCTGAGGTTCTTTTTGTTAGATCTGGTCGAGCTGAGGTAGAGTTTGGCGATGAGCTTTCTTTGACTGACCCTGTGGCACATCCTTTTAAAAAAGAGATCATGGTTCCTGGGTCTTGCTTGCTAACACAAAGCGGATCTCCCTATAGAATAAAAGCTTTGACAGACTGTGAGATAATTGAGATAGGGAACCATCTTAGTGACAAACCTATTAGAATAGAGGATGACTATGGTAGAGCCGATTCAGAATAAAAGAATGCCTGAATTTATTATTTTTACTGGTCCGATGTTCGGGTCTAAGACGACTAAGCTTTTGGCTGTTGTAGATAGATTTAGATATCAGAAAAGAAAGATCTTTGCGTTTAAGCCCAGGATGGATGACAGATATTCAGATACTGAGATAGTCACTCATTCAGGTGGAAAGCTTGAGGCCGTCGGTGTTAGTGTCGGAAGTGAGGTGGTAAACTTTTTACAAGATCTAGATGAGATTCCAGATGTAGTTGCAGTTGATGAAGCATTTATGATAGACGGAATTTCTGATGTTCTNGTCTATCTGTTTAGGTGCGGTGTCACAGTTGTTGTTTCTTCTTTGCAGCTTTCAGCAACCGGTAAGCCNTTTGANGAAATTAGAGACATGATGCCCTATGCTACAAAGATTGAGATCTGTCCAGCGGTTTGTACAATTTCAGGANATGATGCATACTATACACATCGAAAGCTTGAAACTACCGACGAAATTATTGTTGGTGGTGATGAGCTATANGAGCCTAGAAGCTGGAAATATCATAGCTTTTTTAATGTAGAGGGTTAATATGACACAAGTCAAACCTGGTAATGTTGATTGCGTAATATACCACGCTGACTGTACAGACGGTTTCGGTGCAGCTTATTCTGCTTGGAAGCTTCTAGGAAATCGGGCTGAGTACTATCCCTGTAAGCACGGAACCCTTCCTCCTGATATTAGGGGAAAAACTGTAGCCATTCTTGACTTCTCTTTTGATAATTCGACTATTAAAAAGATGATCAAAGAAGCAGAAGGACTTATAGTAATTGACCACCATAAATCTGCAATGGTCGAACTACATGACATATCTAATACACACTTTGATATGACTAAAAGCGGAGCAATGCTCGCTTGGGAATTTTTTCATACTGGAAAGGAGCCGCCAAAGTTTATCAAGTATATACAAGATAGAGATCTATGGAAATGGGAGTTAGACTACTCAAAGGAATTTAGTGCTGCTTTTGACATGGTTCCTTTTGAATTTGAAGAGTTTGAAAAGTTTGAAGACGACTCAGTCTTTGATGACGCTATTAAGAGAGGGTCATATATTTTAGCTTATAGCAAAACTGTTGTAAAGAAGGTTTGTGAAAAGGCAGTTTCAAGAAAGTATAAAGAAATGGACGTTTTAGTTGTTAACTCATCTCACTGGATGTCTGAGATTGGGGCGCGTCTTTCACCTGATTGTGATTTTGCTGTGATCTGGTATTACGATCACAATGATAGAATTAACAAGATAAGCCTTAGATCTTTTCATGATCACATTGATGTTTCTGAGATTGCCAAGGACTTCGGCGGCGGTGGTCATCGAAAGGCTGGAGGCTTTCAAATAAGCGGTGATCTCTGCGTCGATGATATATTTGACATTGAAGAAGAGCAAGAGGAAGAAGACGTAGTTGACACTTCTCAGGTTAAGGAAGAGATTAAAAAGCTAAAAGAGGAGTTACAGGAGAAAGGCGGTGACGTCAAGGAAGAAGAATTTGAAAAGCTCGAAGAACAGATAGAAAAGATTGCTAGTGGTAAATCTCTAGAAAGTGAAAATCACGATAGCCAGCAAGCAGAAGATAGATGAGACCAGAATGGGATGATCACATAATAAAATGAATGATGATAAATTAAAAGATATTTTAAGAATAGCAAGAGACTATGGGTTTTGTATTGTTCCTGATGACAATAAAGTTCTTGCTATTAATCATCACACTGTTGGAGGCAGTTTTAGCCAGAAACTAGGCTATCTTGAAATAGATCCAGTTTCATTTTTTTCATCATTACAAGTATTGGGCACTGTATCATCTTGTCTCGAAAAAAAGAAAGAAGTATTTATTCATTCTCTACCTAGATCAGGAGGAAACCACCTACATGCCACACTTCATTATCATCCTGAAGTTTTTTGTCTTTCTGAAAGAGTAGATCCCAGAAACAATAGTGCACAAGATGTCTTTGGAAAATTTAGNCCTATAACATTCTATAAGATGATTAGCTCAAAATGTCTTGTCTGGAAAGTTACTGGTGTCAGAGATCCATCTTTGATTATTTACTTTGACAAAGTGTGTAAAGATCATGTTTCTATTTTTAATTTTAGGCACCCTTACTTGGTATTTTTATCAGCTAAGCGGGAAGAACTAAAGGGAAATAGCTCATATCACTGGCTCAAAGAAAGCTGGTCTAATCGTCCCAATTTGCTAAGCATAGTTTGTGATTATTTTAAAAATATAAAACAGTCACATTTAATCAATCCTGATCGAAAAATAACCTATCAAGAGATATGTGCTGCGCAGGCACTACAGCTAAGTTACATATCTTATGCAATAAATAGAGGAATTACTTCTACTATAGCATTTCATGAAGAATTGCTAGCTAATAAAGATAAAATGGAATCAATTTATAATACTCTAGGGCTAGCTTGTGACTCTCAGGTTTATTCTTTTAAAGCATTTATTAGTGATATGCAGGAGAAGAATAGTGATGACTATGATATCTCTGATGGACTTATGGGATTTGGAGGCTACAATCCCGAACGTAAGATTTTGCTTAAAGATGAGATTAACATTTTAAATGAGAATCGGCATGATGCGGAAATGATGATTGATCTTGTTTGTGAATTTTCAAAAAAAAATAATGTTGATGAAGAGGTTATTTTTAAATTTAGAGAATTTTATCTGGAAAAGATTAATAACTTGGAACAAAGATGAGACTACATCGACCTAGCTGGGATAAAATTTGGATGCAATTTGCTCAGTCAATATCAACAAGATCCTGTGATCCGCGTCATCAGGTTGGGGCAATCATAGTGACAGATGATAATACTCAAGTCCTGGCTATCGGATATAATGGAGATCAAAAAGGAGGATCTAATGCAATAGAGTCACTGGAGCCCGGTCATTCAGGGTTTATTCATGCTGAAATTAACGCTCTAATAAAATGTGACTATAACAACCCTAAGAGAAAGATCATGTATGTAACTCTTTCACCTTGTAAGATGTGTGCAAAATCAATTGTAAATGCAGGAATAAGCGAAGTT
>JGI25133J35611_10001443_pt1 | contig 12656 bp, 7 predicted proteins | sample ETNvirenome_6_85_FD_35611 | JGI IMG/M metagenome (IMG submission 35611) | reverse complement strand
AAGTTTAACTCAACTAGTACCTTAGGATAATATGGAAGTATCAGACGTACATGTAGGAAAACAAATGCACTGCAACTATTCAGTTGCAGGTGCTGTACCGATCCCGCCTCTTTGTTTGGGTTTTGGTGCTGCTGCTGTTCCTGGAACAGGATTCTTTAATGGATGTGTTCTTATTGGAAACCCACTTAATTTTCCAGCCCCTGCTGTTCCTGAAGCAAACTTGATGGTGGGAAGGGCATTACCAATCTCAAACCCTCTTGCTGGTTTTCCAAAGGTTCCCACAATATTCAAGATATCTAATAAAGGTATGCCTGGCCCTACTCCCGTCGATGTGCTGATTGGTGATCCAGGCCCAGGAATGGTTGGTATCGGTGTCTTCTCATCGATAATCAATATTGTTAATGCAAGTGCCATTAATATTGCAACTCCCCTCTTAAACGTAACGGCATTGAAAAATCATGCTGGTGTTCAAATTGATGTTGGAGCAGTATGTGAGGCAGGTGTTCAGGCACAGGCAGGTGCTGAGGCAAGAGCAGGTGCTAAATGTCTCGCGGGCGGTCAAACCATCGCTGGTTATTTAGACGTATATGGTTTCTGTAAGGCGGCAGTCTACCATGGTGATATTAGCCTCTGCACAGGTAAGAAAAACTTTGACATTAAACATCCCACCAAGGAGGGACATAGACTTAGATATGTTTGTACTGAATCTCCAACTGCTGACGTGTATGTCAGAGGTAAGTTAGAAAACTCAAGTGTAATTGAATTACCTGACTATTGGAAAGGATTGGTAGATCCGGAATCAATCACTGTAAGTCTGACTCCAGCTGGATATCATCAGGAATTGTTTGTAGAGAGTATTCAATGGGGAAGTAGAGTCATTGTCAAGAACAATGCTGGAGGTTCAATCAAGTGTCACTATACAGTTCATGCTGAGAGAGCAGATTGTGAAAAGAATATTCCTGAATATGAGGGCTTGACAATTAAAGATTATCCAGGAGATAATAGTGAATGTAATATCAATGTATAATGAAAGTTCATGAAGTCTTTCCCACAGTAGTAGTACAAGATACTATTGATAATCATTATGAGTTTAAGACACAATATTTTGAAGAATTAAAATCTCAATGGTTTAATGGATATGAAAATGAAACTCCAGAAAACTCAGGTAGAGCGTCTTTACAATTAAATAATAATTATCATAGTCTTTTTAAATCTATTACCAAATCAACAAAAAAATATCTTGAACTTTTTGAGGTTCAACATGATAAACTAGATATTAATATCATAAAAGCATGGGTTGGATATCATAATAAAGATATCCCTCAATTAAGTCCTCATATTCATAACGGTGCAGACATTTCTTTTGCATATTATCTTTCAACAGACGAATCCTCTGATAAATTTTGTGTTCACAACACAAATAATCTAAATGAAGTTGGTGAATGTATGTTTGAAACTGGAAATGAGTTTAATCTCATTTCAAAGTTTAATAAGTATAATTGTCCTCAATATACTATCACTCCACATGAGGGGACGGTAGTAATTTTTCCAAGTAAATTAAAACATTCAACTTTAAAGAGGAATAATTTGGGTGATAGATATATTATTGCAGGAGATATTAAATTATGTTTGAAACCAAAGTACAACCGTTACCATCAAAATATGCCAAGTCCAGATGTGTGGCTCACTATTAAGGAGTAAGAGAAATGTTATCAACAGAATTAATTAATAGAACGAATGANGATATTGAATTTAGGAAAGAAAATGTTAAACATTTACAGAATAGAATCGTAAAGTTGGATGGAATAGATAAAACTCTATATGATCAGGGTATTGTAAAAATAGAAACAGATTTATTTGAGGACATTGAAAATGTAAACAGAGGTTTTGCTGACGTTGCAAACGCTTATGATGATCGTATCGCAAGTGGATGCAGTACTGATATGTTCTGGAGATTGATTGGCAGAAATACTATTTCTTCTCCTNACTCGTATGCTATTGAATGTACTAAACTAAACTCTGGTGGATACAGTCTAACCACAAGTTCTATTAATGTTGGAACAGGAATGACATTAGGACTTGGAGCATCAGTTGGATATATCGGAGTTACAGGAATCGTCACTTACTATCCAGTAAATACTAATTATGAGGGCGATGATAACCCTGATGTTGTGGATGATGCATACTTTGGTTTTGATAGAAGAAACAGATACGGGATGAAGTATTATTCAGAACCATATGATANGGATATTGGTGACACTGTTGTAGGAAAATTCATTGGTACTTGTAAAGCGGGTGCAACAACTGTTACTGTGATGCAACCAATTGGACTTGGACTCACATTTANAGTAGGACAACTTGTTAGTGTTGCTAAAACCTCAGTGTTCCGTGACACTAGAGAGATTACTGGAATCACATCGGTGGCAGATTTTGATTTAAGAGCGATCCCTGGAATCGGGACAACTGCTGGAACTGTCAATCTCCTCACTTTAAATCTTNGTGTTATTGCTGANGCTAAAGCTCCAGAGGTGGATGGAAGTTTTGTTGAATTCACCCTCCTAGACGATCCTGATCAGTTTCAGGATCATGGTAGAAGAGCATATGAAATTGAATTCACCAAAAACCCGTTTAGTCCGCAGACAATTAGTATTGCAACCACTGCGAATATTGGAGTTGGTGTATCAGTATTCCTCACTCAAACTGGGGAATTATCGAATGAACGAAGTTGGAATCCTAATTTAGNANTGCTTGGCACACCAGAACCTAAAGTTAGTGCTGGACAAGAATTTTACAGGGTAGGTTTCGGACATGCTCCAACCNTTACGTCCTTCAGTGATGAATTAGCAGAAGAGGGTATGATACGATCAGTTACAAATCTATCAATGGGCATATACATGGATTTGAACGATTGTTCATCTGCTATTGAGAATGGAATTACGAGCTCACTGGGAATTTCCAGTACGAGGGAGACTGATTTTAATGGTGTTGAATCAGAAACTCAACTAAAAATAGACGCATCAAATGCTCTCAGAACTGAAAGAAATGATATCTCTATTCAAATCTTTGGCATTAGAAAAATTATTGGTGAGGAAAATAATAGAATTGACAAGTTGGAACAATTAGGCACCTATATTAGAAACACTACAATTCGCGATTTAGTAGAATGAAAATTTATCACGGCCGAACCACTAAAAAACTTATCACTCTTCCCCAAGAATGGGAGGAAGAGGTTGATCTATCCACAGTGTCAATTACTTTGGCACAGGTGGGTGCTAATCAGAATTTACATATCAAAAGGCGTCAAGGACTAGAAATTCATTTGGAAACCAATGGACTCCCAGTAGACTGCTACTATCAGGTTATTGGAGATCTGCTTGACAAGGACGAGTAAACACCCTATAATATGCAGGTAATCAAAAAAACCCAATGCAAGATCACGAAGACGACTTTCTTTCCCGCTGCGTCGTTGATCCAGTAACCCGTAAGTTTTATCTTTACTCTGAGAGTGGTGATGAACGTGTCGTAGATTGTGAAACTGTAGATCAGTTTATGTCAGTTCTTGAACTTGTCCGTGCTATTACCCCCGAAGATGTTCTTGCATATGCCAATCCACTCTGAGTCCCTTTATAAAGAAATCATGATCTGCAAAGAATATGAGGCCAGAAACCAGACAATCTATGGAAATGTTATTCGCAGCGAAATGGAATTTACCCAAAGCAGCGAAGAACTGCAATCTGACGGACAAGGAGATGAAGATCACCTTCAATGAATATTGCCGTCTCAATCCTCCTACATGGACATTTGAAAATGAGAGGTGGATGAACTAATTTTTGGGAGTGTGACACATACAGAACAACATTCGGGACAAAGAATTTATCTAAGAGATGCTATGGATGACGTAGCAGATACAGTAGAGTATATTTTAGAGTGAAAAGTGATTTTTATATTGAAAGAGTAGATAAAGATAGTTGTAAAAGACTGCTATATAATTATCACTACTTGAAGGATGAATCAAAAGATTTTAAATCTGGATACAATTACGGACTTTTTAGACACTCAGATTGGGACTGTCCTCTTAATATCGGTGGGTGTCTTGCCGTTTGTATTTTTACTGGGCTCCCTGTTCCTGAAGTCGCCAAAGGAGCATTTGGANTAGAACGTAATCAGCAGGAGGGATTGTTTGAACTCTCTAGATTATGTGTTGATCCAGAACTTCAAAGAGAAGAGTATAATATTACCTCTTGGTTTGTTAGTAGATGTGTAAAGAGGTTTCGTAAAGATGCGAATGTTCGCGCTATTCTTAGTTACGCTGACTCTGCTCACCATAGCGGAATCATTTACAGAGCTTGCAATTTTAAATACTATGGGTTAACAGACTTAAAGAAAGATTTCTACTATTCAGATGGAACAAAACATTCCCGTGGTTCTGTAAAAGGTGTTGATGGAGAATGGAGAGAAAGAAGTAGAAAACATCGATACCTAATGGTTTTTGATAAATTCTTAGATGTGCATTGGGATGAGCAGAAATGGATGTGATAAATAACTCATAATAGAAATATAGTGCGAAGAAGATGCCTCTCAGTCGCTTAGATAATTTCCTGAAGAATGCCCGTGGTAACATCTTATATGTAAATCCCAATGACTTGTATGCTACTGATAGTATTCAAAATCAAGGTAATTCTTTAGCCTGTCCTTTTAAAACAATCCAAAGAGCACTGCTTGAGGCAGCCAGATTTTCTTATCAGAGTGGGTTAGACAACGATAGATTCAATAAAACAACAATCATGCTCTACCCTGGAGAGCACGTTGTTGACAACCGTCCTGGATGGATTCCTGATGGTGAAAATAATTATAGGTTGCGAGACGGAACAACATCATCGGACTTTGAATCACTATCTCTGACGAGCAACTTCGATTTATCTAGCGATAGTAACGTTTTATATAAACTGAATAGTGTTTATGGTGGTGCCATTGTTCCAAGAGGAACCTCTATCGTTGGATATGATCTTCGTAAGACTAAAGTTCGTCCAAAGTATGTTCCTAACCCAGAGAATGATAATATTGGGAGATCTGCTCTCTTCAGAGTAACTGGTGGATGTTACTTCTGGCAGTTCTCCATGTTTGATGGAGATCCAAACGGAACAGTATATAAGGATTATACAACTGGTATCTTTGTTCCTAACTTCTCTCACCACAAACTGACATGCTTCGAGTATGCTGATGGTGTTAATAAAGTAAAAATTGATGATTCATTCATCAGCAACTTTGATGCTGATAGAACTGATCTTGAGATGTATTATGAAAAGGTTGGTTTAGNATATGGGCCTTCTTCTGGTAGAGAGATCCAACCAGATTATCCTTCTTCTGGACTTGATATTCAACCTAAGATTGATGAATATCGTATTGTAGGCCCTACTTCTGGATCTGTTGGAATCACTAGCATCAAAGCAGGTGATGGTGCAACATCGTCTACAACTATCACAGTTACACTTGAATCAGGAGTCACTGGATTAGATGTTGACACTGGAATTCAAATTGATGGAATTACTGCCACTGGATATGATGGACAGTTTGTTGTTAGTGATGTTTTAGAAACCAGCAGCACAGGAACAACTAAATTCTCTTACATTGTTTCAAACTCTCCACTCAATCCTCTTCCATCTGTTACTGGATCTGAGGTAAAACTGAATGTAGATACGGTAACATCTGCATCTCCCTATATCTTCAATATCTCTCTGAGATCCGTATTTGGTATGTGCGGACTTCTTGCAAATGGTAATAATGCAACGGGATTTAGATCCATGGTTGTTGCACAGTTTACTGGTATTGGACTGCAGAAAGATGCAAACGCATTTGTCAAGTATGACCCATCGAGTGGCGAATATAAGGACGCCACATTCACAGGAAACGAAAATATTAACACCGACTCTAGAGCGGTTTATAAACCATCATATGTAAACTTCCACATCAAGTGTGAGAATGACGCTATTCTTCAACTTGTATCGATCTTTGCTATCGGTTATGCTGAGCACTTTGTTGCTGATACTGGTGGTGATCAGTCTCTAACCAACTCTAACTCTAACTTTGGTGTAAAGGCACTGATTACGAAGGGGTTTAAGAGAACTGCATTTACAAGAGATGATGTTGGATATATTACAAACATCATTCCACCTAGAGTTAACGAGAATACTGATGTTGCCATTGAATTTATAGCACTTGATGTTTATCAAACTGCTGCTGGCATTGCATCAACTAGTCGTCTATATCTTTATAATGAAACAAACGTTGACATTAAACCCAACAATGTAATTGAAGGTTATAGAGTAGGTGCAAAAGAGAATGATAAGTTAAAAGTTCTTATCTCTGGTACTGAGCATTCTGCAAGAATTGTGATGCCAGACACTGAGTTGTCATCGACTCAGAGCACATCTAAAAGGGAATTTAGTGTTGGAAGATCTGCTGGAATCAATAGCATTTCTTCAAATACATTCACTCTCACCGAAGATCACTCTATTCTGCAAGGAGAAAGTGTACGTGTCATTGCTGAAAATGGGCATCTTCCAGATGGATTAACTGATAATGTACTTTATTATGCCATCACCGATGGAGTTAGTGCTGATGAAATTAAAGTTGCAAAGACACAAAACGATGCGGCAAATGATTCTTCTGTCGTCATCAATAATAAAGGTGGTATCCTTAAAATCGAATCTAGAGTATCTGATAAGAACTCTGGAGACCTTGGACACCCAATTCAATTTGATACTGCTGCCTCGCAATGGTATGTAACTGTTGGAACAGCGGCAACTGATAATGGCATCTATCCAACTCTTGTAGGTTTGGGAACGACTGCTCTTGGTGCTGCAACTCCTAGAACGTTCATCACTCGTAAACCAGACACCAGAACAATTTCGGATACGATCTATCGTCTCCGTTATGTTATTCCTGCTGGTTCTGGAATCAGTTCAGCACGTCCACCGCAAGATGGATATATCATTCAAGACTCTAGTTCTACAACTGGTGGAACTGACACTGAGATTGCAAAATACTTTAGTCCAACCTCTGCATCTCTGAGCAACGTAAATGAACTTAGAAACTTTAAGTTCATTGCTCATGCACATTGGAGCAGTAACACTGCTAATGTTTTAGCAGAACTTCCTCACAAATTAAAAGTTGGTGCTGAAGTTGAGATTAGCAGTGTAACAAGTTCCAATAACCCTGCTGGTGTCGGTAATTCTGGATTTAATGGGGTATTCGCTGTTACGGGTATCACAAGTGCTAGAGAATTTACTGTAAGTATCCCTTCTACTGTTGGCCCTGGTACATTTAGCAATAACACTGCCTCTAGAACAACCAGTTTACCATCTTTCTCTGAGAAAAAGTATCAGAATACATTCCAACTTTATAGATCTCAAGAAGTTCAAAGGTATGAAGCTGGAGCACAGGATGGTATCTATCACTTAATTGTTACCAACAGTGGAAACTCTCCCTCTGTTGCACCATTCTCAACTGAGAGATATGCTCAGTCAATTCAGTATCTCTATCCACAAACAAATAGAGATAATCCTACAGATGATCCAGTTGCAACAAAATCTTATGCAATTGCTCAACCAATCGGTGAAGTTGTTGTAAATGATCCACAATCCTCTATCACTAGAGAAACTTACGATAAGTTTATTGATGATANAAATGTTGGTTTTGGAATCACATTCATTCAATCCAACTCCGCAGGAACTGCACATACTATCTTCTCTGATATTGATCACGGACTTAGCAGAGTTGTTACTGTAAGTATTGCAAGCAGTGGAACTGGATATGGTAGTGGAAGTGTTGGTTACTTCTACAATGCTAAGTTAGTATCTGCTGGTGCTGCTACCACACAGGGTATTAATGCAAGTGCAAGAATCCAAGTTAACTCCTCTGGTAATCTTGTAAGTGTAAGAATTATGGATGGAGGAACCAACTACACTGTTGGTGATTCTCTGCAAATTGTTGGTGTTACTACAAGCGCACCTCACGTAACAGGTATTGTTACTGTAACTGGAATTTACAACAACGTCGGTGACATTCTTGATCTTAGAGGTGTTGTTCCTAATTCAAATAGCACGTTTAACACACTCTATAAGATTACTGAAGTCTCTGCTTCACAGGAGGTTAAAGTTTCTTCTGCGGGAACTATAGGTGCTGCAGGTGCAGGAGTTGGACTTACTGACACTGCTGCTGCAACAGCAGTTCTGACTGGAGAAGCATTAGATGTAACGGCATTTACATATAATTCCACCACGGGAATTGGTATTGTCACCACTGCTCAAAGACATGGATTACTTGTAAACAATCAGATTAAGTTAGGTGGGGCAGAAAATCCTCTCTATAGAAATGATTTCGTCATTAAGAAGATCAATTCTCAGAATTCTTTCAATATTAATGTTGGAACTGGAACCACTGATCCTGCAACTTCTGGAACCATCACTGCTTATATATTTGGTGCTCGCGCAAACGCAGGCACTATCAATGATCAGGATGAAAACTTTGGTGGAAGACAGTCTTTTGAATATGCTGGTATTACAACCACTATTTCTTCTACTATCGCCAATGCAACTACCGAAACAATCAACATCAGAGATCTTGATACTTTAGATCTTAAGATTGGTGACTTCTTGAACATTGATAAAGAACTCTTTAGAATCAAATCCCCAGTTTCTGGAAGCAGTGCAATCACCGTCTTCAGAGGAGTTCTTGGAACTCAAGCAAAAGCACATGATGATGAATCTGTCGTCAGAAAAGTTGCATGTCATCCTATCGAATTTAGAAGAAATTCTATCATTCGCGCATCTGGACATACATTTGAATATCTTGGATTTGGCCCTGGTAACTATTCTACTGCACTCCCACAGAGACAAGACAGAACTTTATCTGCACAGGAAGAGTTACTTTCGCAGTCCAGCAAGCAGGACGGTGGAATTAACGTCTACACTGGAATGAATGATCAAGGTGACTTCTATGTTGGTAATAAGAAGGTAAGTTCTGCTACTGGACAGGAAGAAGTATTTGATACTCCAATTCCATCGGTAACTGGTGAGGACATCCGAACTGGACGAGCAAGTGGACTTAACATCGGATTCGATGTTCTTACTCCTCTGGAAGCATCGATTAGTCGCTCACTTAGAGTCGAGGGTGGCCCCGATTCTAATATCATCTCTGAGTTTGATGGCCCAGTTGTCTTTAACAATAAAATCACATCAACCTCCAACAAAGGTATTGAGGCAGCGTCACTCTTCTTACAAGGCGATCAAGGTGACATCACAGTTTCTAGAAAGGTAACTGCTGGAATCTCGACTCCATCTCTCGCAGGTAATGCTGGGGACATCATCTTCAATGCAAATCCAACCAGTGGTGGATACCTTGGATGGATCTACACTGGCAATAATAGCTGGTATCAGTTTGGTGCAATCAGCAACAATCAATCAACTCAGGTTGGCATCTTTGCTCAGGTTGGTATTGCAACAACAACTCCTGGACTTAATACTTTCCAGGTTGGTGCTGGTGCATCTATGGTTTCTGTTGATGGAACTGGTGTTGGTATTGGAACCACAGCAAATAACTTCAAGTTACATGCTATTGGTGATGCTAGAATCACAGGAACATTAGATGTTGGTTCTGCTACTTCTCTTAGAGGTAACGTCCAAGTTAGTGGAGTTGTTACTGCAACTTCATTTGTTGGTGACGGTTCTGGACTTCTTAATCTTGATAATGACACTCTGTTCACTCCTACAGGAGTTGGATTTGGAACGGGCATCTTCCCAACTAATAATCTTCGCGTTGGTATTGGAACAACTATTCCTCACTTCGCACTTGATCTTGGGACCACAGGAACTGGAACCACTGATGTCAAGGTAAGAAACAATGCAATCATTGATGGTTCTCTATCTGTTGCTCATGTCAATGTAAGTGGTGCTCTAACTGCAACAACTTATACACTTGAAAGCACCAGTAGCAATATCACCGCTGGTATTATTACAGCATCAAATATTACTGTTGGAACAGCACTGTCTACCTTGAATGGTAATGTAGGATTTGGAACTAATAATCCTAGAGGAAAACTTGACGTAGAAGGAGCATCTAAGTTTAAGACTTACTCTGAGTATGTTGAGACACTTGACATCACATCTGGTGTTGTTAACATTGATCTTTCTATCGCACAATCCTTTGAATTGACTGTTGATGCTGCGGTTACTAACTTCAAGTTATTCAACCCACCATCTGGTGCCACCGCATTTACAGTGAAGATTACTCAAGATTCTACTGGATACTCTGTTGGAATTGCAACATTCAAAAACAGTCTAGATAATGATATAGATGTCAAGTTTGGCGGTGGAGTCGTTCCAATTGTCACCACAACAGCAGGCGCGACAGACATTTATTCATTCATGACATTCGACAGTGGTTCAACACTGTTTGGTGTAGTAGGAGGACAGAACTTTACATGATAGGGTTTAAGGCAGTAAGAGGAACGCCAACGCCATTAGATCTTAATGGCCCAACTCTTTCATTCTCGCAGAATGTAGGATCAGTCANAACATGCGGAATAGCAACCTTCATTGGAATCGCAACAGCAACATTTGCTTCTGGTTCTGATGTTGCTAATCCTGCAGTTGGATTTGGAACAATTGTATATCAATGGTATAAAAACAACGAAGCAGTTTCAGACGCTAGTGGAGTATCTGGAACTGCATCAACAACACTTACGATTACATCACCAACTGATGGCGATCTTTATTATGTCGAAGCAAGGTTTGAACCAGGAATAGTCATTCTTCCTGGAATTGGAACAACAGGAACATCTGGCAGTGGAATTTCATCGACTGGAAAAGCAAATAACGAACCACTTAAGAGCATAGCTGGGGTTGGAAGGCCTGAAGACATTTCATTATTAACTCAACCCAGTGATGTTACAACTATTACAGATGATCCTGGAACACTCACTGTTGTTGTAGGCCCAACCAATTACGTATTCGGATATCGGTGGAGTCTGAACGGAGAGGAAGTTACAGACGGAGATGTTGTTGATACAAATACAGGAACTGCTAGAACGACAACTGTTTCTGGTGCAACAACACCAACTTTAACACTTACTTCAACAGAAGTTGGTATTCAAATTGTTTCTTGTAGCGTTTCTTCTGTCAACGCATGTAATTCTCCAGTATCATCCAATAATGCAGAACTGGATGTTGTTTCTCCTGATGATGTTACCAGAGCAGTTCTTAAGTATGAAGTTGTCAGAGAGGATGATGATACTTTGTATGAGACAGGAACTCAAAACGTTGTTGATAGTGATCTTACATTTACATCTACACCATCTAATCCATCTCAATTCTACATATTCTACTCGCCAGAAAAGGATGTTCCCGTTAATATCACACTTAAAGCAGGTGCAGGTGCTGCATTTGGATCAAATCTTGGTGGCGAGGGTGGAGTTTCCACGTTTGAATACACTCTTCAGAGAAACACTGAGTATGTCATTAAGTTAAATCCAACTCAAGAACCATTTGGTGGAAAAGGTGGTGGAGGAGGTGGTGCCTTCTTCTATGAAAAAGCAGTTCTTCTTGCCGCATGTGGTGGCGGTGGTGGTGCTTCCTCTGGTGATGCTGGTGGTGATGGTGGTGGACTTGGAATTGCAGGACAATCGGGATCTGGTAGAAATAGTGGATCTGGTGGAGCATTAGTGACAAATGGAACATTACCAACAGTAGGAAATGCACCATCAGGAACAACTGGTGGAAGAACTGCTGCATGTACTCCAGGAGATTACTTTAAGAATTTGGGTATTCCGCCATGTGCAGACACTGATTCAAACACTTCTTATAGAATATCTGATGGAACCACAGTTGCTGGAACTGCAATTACAATCGCTCGCGGATTTAAAGCAGGTGGAACTCCATATAGAAACAATGGTGGAGATAGCACTATTCAAGATGGAAACATCTTTGTTGGTGGTGGAGGATCTGGTGCTGTAGGTGGAGACGCTACATCATCATCTGATTCTTCTGGTGGTGGTGCAAGTGGATACACTAATGGTGCAGTAACAATCGATACAGCAACTCTGGGTGGAAATACTGCAACTGAAGCATCTGTTACTATCTCTGCTGCTGTATAAATAATAAAAAATAACTTGGGGGAGAGTGAACCCAAATGGGCATTGCAAAGAATTTTGTTGTAAAGAACGGTTTAGAGGTTAATACTAACCTAATTCTTGCCGACGCAGATAGTGGTAAAGTAGGTATTGCCAGCACAGATCCAAGAACTACCCTGGACGTTCGTGGTGGGATCGCCTGCACAGATTTGAACGTCAGTGGTGTTGCAACCATTGCATCATTTAATGCAGTTACTGGCATTATCACGAATGCACATTTTGGGAATGTCAAGATTGCAGGTATTACCACTCTTGGTGTACTTTTGCCTTCAGATGTACGTGCAGTCAATATAAACGCATCTGGTGTTGGTACTTTTGCTGTTGGTGTTGTCTCCTCATTAACTGGTGACAATTTAAATTTTGGTGATGTTAATAGTGGTGTTGGTAGTATTGCAGGAATCCTCTTTAAAGGAGGGATAATGACATCGACTGCTCTAGGAGCAGGAATTGTCACATATTTTGGTGATGG
>JGI25133J35611_10001440_pt1 | contig 12671 bp, 16 predicted proteins | sample ETNvirenome_6_85_FD_35611 | JGI IMG/M metagenome (IMG submission 35611) | reverse complement strand
GAGATAACATCAGCTAACTTATCCTGGTCCATGTTTAGACGATACTTAGCTACATAAGGGTCGTTCATGTCATAAACACTACTTAACTGTTCTTTTAAGTCTTCCATCTGAGTTTTAAGCTTAACTAATACAGGACCTTTTTGTTCGGCCAGACTACCCATCGCTGCATTAAATGCACCAATCTCACCAGTGCTTAACGTTGCACCGTATAAAGCGTGTCGTAAAGTATTGCGGAATGTCTCATAAGCTGCCGTACCTTCTGTGCCTTCAACTTCGTTAGAAATATACTTCTTAACACCACGAATTAGGCTATCAATAGGACCAGCTTGTTGGTCTGTAATCTCTTCACCTGCAACTTCACCTAGAGCAGTTAATTGACGAATCTCTTTAGCTACCTTGCGGTCTGCTACGTTCATCGGGAACTCTTGCTCAATACGGGACATTAAGCGACTAGCTAATCTACGATTCTCAGGCTTAGTCATATCCGCAGTAGTAAAGTCACCTTCAAATTGCTCATCCAAAGAATCTTTAGCTGTATTAACCTCGTCAATCTTAACTTGGTCTGCTGAGCGTTCTTTCTCTGCATGAATCGCTTCTTGCTCAGGAGTTGCAGTACCTTTAGCACGTTTAGACGCTAAACGCTCTTCATATGTGCCGCCTTCCTTCTTCATAGCAATGGCTTCTTCAAGTGCTTCAATATCTGACATACCAGGGTTAGCTTCTTTAATTTGGTCTGCNATACGCTCTAANCTAGAAGACGGAGCTGTNCGNCCAGGCTTNTAGCGGTCAAGAGCCATCTCATGAGCTTGCACTTTAGTTAAGCTAGGGTCATTCTCCATTAATAGNGCAGCATAGCGCTCAATCTGGTCTAACTTTTGTGGAGATATACCTGATTGTAAACGTTGGGCGTTAAGCGCTTCTTTACTCGACCTTTCTAGAGCTAAGTCATCCATATGACGAGTGAAACCTGTAGACGCATAGACTTGGTTCATATCAAGTAATACTTGTGAACCGTCTGCACGAGTCGAGATAAGATAATTAACTTTATCCTTAATACCTTCAGAGTCTAAGATACCTGCTTGCTTTAATAGCTCTTTACCACCAGGGCTGTCAATAGGGTCAACGCGAACCATATCTTGGTACATTTTAGCACCAATAGGATTTTGCTTTGCTTCAGTAAAAAAGTTGTTTAAGTGGCGCACATTACGATCACCTTGAAAGCGCGTAAATGCCGCGAACGTTCTATCTTTAAGACCAGCCGCTTGCGACTTGTACAAGTCATTCTGGAGCTGCTGCATTTGCAAGTCACTTTCTACTTGACGCATAGGCGCCTGAGCTTTGTAGTCCTCAAGTTTCATCTGAGATAACTGCTGGCGACTTTGAGCTTCCTGCATGCGTAATTTGCGTTCAGGAGCTTCTCTTAAGTATTGACCTGTTTGAGCAGCACCTTGCGCGATGCCTGCTCCGATATATGCACTCATTTTAACCTCCTGTTGGTGGTGGTGGTGGTGATGCAGGTGTGCTAAGATAATCGACTAAAGCGGTGCCTGCTGTGCTCACCGCGCTACCTATAGCTTTTCCTGCGGCTTGCTCCGACTGCGTTGCGCGTTGCTGGGCCGCACTAGCTTGATTAGCCATTGTGCGCGACAAAGACTCTGTCGGGTTTTGACCTAAGCCTATTTGTAAGAAACGAGATTTGTCTTCAGCGCCATGCGAGGCGCGTCACGTCTAATCTCCGCTCTACCTCAGCACCTTCAAGTTCGGATTGAGCGTGAAGACTAGCTGATATACCAGAGCTTGGGTCTATGCCACGCTGAGCTAAATTTTCATCTAGTCGCGTCATCGCTGTCTGACGTTCTTGCTCCAGGTTCTCTAGGCCTAACGTCTCATAGTACTCAGGCGTTAAGTTATTGTAGTAGTCGGCTAGGTTATCCTGAACAGGACCATAAACCTCATTCCACTCGTCCAACCTCTGTTGTTCAAAAGCTAGTTGGTCACTACTTAGCTGTTTAGCTGTTCTCGATGCCTTGTCTGCGGAGTTACTAGCAACTACACCACCAACAACTGCGCTGCCAATTACGGCTGTGGCTACGCCAGACATAAGACCTCCTTAACACTATGACAATAGTCTGTTGTTAATTCTTCCAATTTAATATCCCTCAGTGCGTACAAATGTACGTCTCCGTGAATGTCTAAACGCATCTCTGCATTTGGATTAGCGGAGTGATTAGTATAGCGACCAATAGGAGTCCTTAGACCATTTAGTCTACCCGGAGCAATAAGTTCGCCTTGTTTGAATTCTCTACAACTAAACATGCCCTTACCATGGATGGGGGAGTCAAATAGCTCCACCTCGTAACCTTGTGGCATGCACATTTGGTCTTCTAAGTTTTGTACTTGTGTTTGTACTTCACTCTCAGTCATCCCCAAAGCACTTATTGCTTCTCTGTAGCTAAGATGGTCTGCAGTAACATCGTTATAAGTTGTTGTTAACTCTAAGTCCGCGTACTCGCAGAATATTTCTGCCTCCACTTCTTCAACGGTAGTTGCGGATGTAGGGTGGTACGAGACCCATCTTGTTTTAGTTAGTGCAATACCGGCTTTCTTAGTTCCTGCACGTGATACTAGTGTACACGGCGCGTCTATGCGCTTCAGACCATCTTCAGTGGCAATAAGCATTGAACCTTCGAGCATCACATCCATATGGTCTACAGGGTGCAACCGGCCAGTAGCTAAAGTGCCCTTTGGAAACACAATCTCTCGCTTATATAAGCCTTCGATAAATTCGTGTTTTACTGGTATAGGTATTTGCTGATGGGTTTCAACAAACGCTTCATAAGCCTCGATACGGTCACGTAGAGGTCTATTAGGTGTGAATAAAGCATTAACATGCGCTTCTGTGATTGTCTGTATCTGTGTCATTAGGGTAATACCGCGCTNCTTGGTGTGTACATACCAATAGCGTTAACGCTATCAGTGCTTAAAGGGTCATATGGAGCGTAAACTAATTTAGCGCCTGCGCCTTGTTCGACAGAAAATACACTAAGAGTAAAAGTACCTAGCGCAGCACTAGTTAAGTTGTACTTAACTGTGTAGTGTTGCGAAGCTGTAGAGTCAGCAATGTCATAGCTAATCATATGCTGTGTGTTATCTAGTAAGTCGTTGNCATTACTGTCTTGCGCATCAGTAAGTACTACGTCGTACACGCCAACACCATTTCGCGTTACGCTTGCAACATTATAGTTAAGGCTAGGCGTTACCGCTCCGTCAGTACTACGGCCAGGAAATGCTATAGTAAAGGGGCGGTACCAAGCGAAGTTATTAATAAGTTCTAGTAAAGCTGTTTGGGCAGTGTTGACTACCTTAAGCTCTTCAATTTCTGCCTCTAAGTCTTCACGGTTATCTTCTACCGTCTGCTCTAGGAGCTCTGCTGCAGCGTCTAAACGCTCTTGAGCATCTGCTATAGCGACTGTAAGGGCGTCAGCAGAGTTTACTAGTTCTTTTTGTGCAACGTACTGGTCATTAGTCCTAGCTGCGCGCTTACCGAGTACAATATCAAGCTCTTCTACAAGGCGTAGCAAAAAACGTTGTAGAACAATAGGCTCTTCAACGTTTGGCGGTACTTGAATTATAGACTCGTTACTCATTATACTCTCGGCCTGCTACATACTCGTACTCGTATACTTCACCAGTACCAGTAATCTCAAATTGCACAAAGTTACCGCGCTGCTTATTCTGAGGAACTTGAACCTGGAAATCATCCTCACCAGTTAGCTCCTTAGTGCACACAATAACATCGTTAATTATTATATTTAATATTATATCGCCTTTTGAATAAATGTGAAGCTTTTTATATTTCTTTTCTTCTGTAACCGAGCCTTCAATAAACCTAGGTGATAAGTAGCTAAGTGAAAGACTATCTGCAGATTCGAATAACTTGTACATTGCGCTGTTGAACCAACCGTACAAGTCACCATTAGCATAAGCGATTGTACTCACACCTAAGTCAAAGTACTTAAATATCGTACCAAAGCGGAAGTCTGCGGCTAAAGTACTACCATCGGCATTATGACAGTAATAGACCTCATTAGCTACTTCAGAGTCAACTGGGGTTAGTGTTATCTCACCTAACTTATCCTTAGTTATATTCTTCACCGCATTACCGGCAGACATACAAAGACCTTCAACCGAAGCCCAAATTAAAGCTGACCTATCTTTTGAATCGATGAGTGACTAGTACAACCCTGGTCACCGCTTAGTGGTTGTTGAGATAAGCTAAGTGGTCCTGTGCCTGTAACTAAGAAAGTCTGATAAGTAGTAAAAACGAGTACACCATTAGCTACAGGGCCAATACCTGTAATAGGAGCATTAAACGCTATGCTATATTCTGGTGGCCAGGCGTTTGGTATAGCGATAGGCGTAAAGCGCAAAGAGTCACCTACTGCACCAAATAGCATAGCAAAAGATTCTGTTAGAAAACGTAAACCCGTAGGTGCTTCATAGTAGTTATCAGATTCTAAAAGTCTACCATCTACTTCAGTATCACCTAAGTCGTCCGCATAAACTGTACTAGCTTTATCTATCTGGGAAACGAGTGTAAACTCTGTAATATTGTTACCAACGCGATAGATACGCTTATGCGTTACCTGAGGGTCTGTGCTAACAGATAGCCCAGAAAGTGCAACGGTGCCACCAGCTGTAACTAACTCTGCGGATAAAGGACTAGGTGCTGACTCTGTTCCATCATCAGTGTTGTAATAAGTGTAAACATACTGATAAGTACCATCGAAGACACTTAACAATGTATCGTCTAGCTCATCGTTAGCACTAATGTCTTCTGTGTCATCAGTAAAGACATCCGTTGGCGTAGCAAAAGTATATAGCTTAGTATATAGCTTACGCCAAACGCCCTCATAATAGCGGAATAGTATTGCAGAGTCTGCAAACTTACCTTTTAGTTTACTAAACTCTACTGACCTGTCTAAAGTGCTGCTTAGATCCTCAATAGCAGAATCTTCTCTTCTTANTACAGAAGCGATTCCAGAAGATGAGATTACTTTAGTTGTTGAGCGTACTGCTGAAGTAAGCGTAGGCTTTATTACAACCTCTAATGCATCAGAGTATCTACCGGCATTCACATTAACTAACATATAGCGTAAGTCAGAGAAAGGTAAATCCCCGTATGTGCCGACGTCTGAAGTATAATTAGCTATAGCTAAGTCAGTAAGTGCGTCTACTGCACTTGTGTTTGCTACTACAGGCCTGGNCGCCGGTGCTTCTATACCTAAATTATTATACGCACCGCTCTTGTACTTTTGTGGTCTAGTTACCCCATCAGTAGAGTACATAGTTTGCTGAAACTCTAAGAAGTCTGTAGGTACATCAGCGTCTACCCATTCTTGTTCAGCAATGAAGAACTCATGATATTGCTTAACTGAGATAGCCGTAGCTAATTTATCTTTTACAGGAGCAAGCGAGCCTAAGGCGTTATCTACATTAACGTAGTTAACTGCTTCACTCTGTCCAATGTACTGCGGACGTTGTCTACTAGACTGTCCACCGTTAAACTGCTGTATTTTCATTATAAGTCCTGAAGCAAGAAAGCCCTATACACATGAGAGGAATCCTATTCACTCTTTCCCCTAGAAGCTAGTTGTATTTTAACCGACGTAACATCTTTCTGTATAGTATCAGTCTTAGTATTAAGATCTTGCAGTGATGCAAGGAATGGTTGAAAGAACTCTTGCAATACCAGTCGTACTTCTTTATCCGTCATAGCTTCTGATTCAATTCGTACTACCCGTTCAGTTATCTTGAGCTTAAATTCCTGGAATGCCTTTTCTTGTTCATCCCCCTTCTTTTTGTCTCTCTTGTAGCTGAACATAACAATGCCAACTAGTAGACTTAGTCCTGCAGTTGCCCACGATTGCCAATTATCCACAACTACCTCACTTGTAAAATAGTGCCAGCAGGATAAGATTCTGCTAGTTCAATGGTATCGCTATCTGTGATAGTATAGTCTGTAGTAAAGACTAAGCTACCTCCGTTAACGTCTGGTCCAGTGACAGAGATGTCACCATAGGCATTAATCGCATCTACAGTAGTTTGACCATCTGTTAAAGTAGTAGAACTAAGTACTTTAACACTACTAATTTGGTCGTACACTTCAGTACTTGGATTATACTGGTACTCGCTCATCACACTATTTTCATAAAGCGTTGCTTTAGGAAATTGTTCTGGGTCTAACGCGTTTAGCTCGGTTAGACTATTAACTGGATAAGTTAAGCGTATCTTTTGGATATTGTAGGAGCCACCAGCACGTGTTTGCGTTTCTTGGCCTTCACCAAATAGCAGGTCGTCCTGGCCACCTAGACTTTTGCGTACTACTCTTTGGTCAGTCATTAGCTAAATGCTCCTCTGTAAGCTGTAGTATTAGTTTGACTATCACGCGTACCACTACTAGCTTCTGTTTCTTTAACAATACCTAATTCACGCTCATANAAGCTCGCAGCTTTCTGNGCCTTCTCAGCAAAACGGGTGTCATAGTCGTCGTCAAAAGCCATAGAGACTACGTAGTGCTTCAGAGCTGTGTCAAACATTGAGGGTATTTCTAGCGCATCTTCAATTGAAGTAATAGCAATAGAAGGTGTTTTAATATACCAGACATGGACTAGACCTTCTGATTCATTAACGCCAGTCAATACACCGAAGGTGTCAACGAAGTTTTCTATCTCCACTTCTGGGTCGTACAAAGTTGTGACTACCCCGTAAACAGAGCTAAAAGTATAGTCGGTAATATCTGCAGTAACACCTAGAAGCTCTGCACCCTTAAATTCTGGGTCGTCAGTCTCAAAAGTGTATGAATTAGTTGCTACCCCTTCATCTGGAATAGGGTATACGCGAATCTCGCCTACGTTACGTCTGTCGTAAAGTAAAGCTTCAATGGTTGAACCCGTATCTAGCTCCCAACAAGATGAGCCACTAGTAAAATCAGTGCGGCTGCGGTAAGAGTCTTTAGCATTAATAGTGTGATTACGGGATAGCTCATCTAGCTCTGCGTGAGAACGTAAAGGTATACGACAGTCATTGAAAGCAGCGCGAGTAATCAACCAGAGATCGTCTGGTAAGGGATAAACAGCCTGTCCTTCCACTAATGGGAGGCTAGTCTGTCCTTTTAAAATTTTTGTGTGCTTTGCAATATCTTGTTGACCTTCATCAACTAAGCGTAGTAGTCTACTATCAGACCACCTCTCACCTTGAGGGTCCGCTAAAGTATCGCGTGCACGAAGTAAAATATTTTCTATACGAGTAGCCATATAACACCTATAGAGGTTGTGTGGGCCACTAGGACCCACACGATGTACTAGATGTTATCTATGCGAGTCATATCACCAGTATTTAGGTCATATTCATCATAAGAGATAAGCACTCGAACGTCACCAGTTGTTACAGCTGCACCTAAAGTCATGTGCACTGGAACGCCTGTACCTGTATCACTCTCACCAGTAAAGGTGCCCGTGATACCTACAGCTGCAGTGGTACCCGCAGACATAATCTGGGTGCCACCTTCGGCAGTACCAAGAGTTACTGTAGCTGCATCAGAAATTACTTTCGTAACAACTTTTGCATCGGTGATAACTGCGCCAGGCGGTAAATAACCAACTAAGTAGTTATTTGAGGCATCATCGAAAGCTTCTGACTGTTCAGCACCCAATTGGATAGCCATCAAGCAGACAGACTTTTTAAGATGCGTTTTACCTTCGCGAGTAACATTTTTATTAGCCATGTTCTACTCCTTAAACTTGAACATCAAACGCAACAACACCATAGTCTAAGTCTGAGATCTTAGCTTGTTTGTATGCAGCATTTTCCGCTTTCATATTAGTCTTACGCGCTTCAAGCCAGAATTCAACAGCTGACTCAGACTTAATACCAAAATCCTGTGAAGGTTGGTATTTGTAATCTGGTTGCTTACCGAATGCTAATTGAAGAGCACCTGCGCCCATTAATAGACCACGTGATTTAAGTGTAGAAGCATAGTCAAAACCTTCTTGACCAGTCCAAGCACCGTTCACAGTATCTAGCTGACGCAAACCACACATCTCAATTTCAGAGTCNTTAAACCCGAAACCAGTTGTTGACGTGCCTGCAGTTTCACCAAAGAAGTGATCTGCTTCAACGATAAGCAAACGACCAATGCGACCAAACACACCTTTGATATTACGGTTTTGTTGGCCACGGATGTCAGCATCCTTCATGATGGTTTGATAACCAGCGGTGTCTTTACGTAATAAATTCGCCATAGCAGAATCAATTACGAACATCCATACAGGCTCAGTACCGTTTTTACCGTTGTCACCTTTCATGGTTGTGTAACCTTGAAGAGGACGACGTACGCCACCAGTCGTATAACCGTTAGAAGTTTTTAACGTTCTTTCAATATCCACTAAAGTATTGAAGTCAAACGTTGAACCGCTATCGATAATGTGCGATGGAGCTTGTAAACCAGTATTTTGCGTAATGATGTTACCTTGGGCAACGTCAAATAACGCTTGGTCTTTAAAGCGTATGAATAAATCACCAAGCTTAGAACGTGAGTCACTATGCTGGTTAATTGTTAAATCTCCGATGTCAACACCGTCGAAAGAGTCACCGTTATCGGCCACGAGACGGTAGCGTTCAACAGTAATTTTGTCAGAGAACTTTTTCTTCTGCTCACCAGTACCAAATGCAGTTTCTTTACCCTTACGCGCTTTACCTGAAAGGTTGCCGTCAAAGTCAAATACTACGGTATGGCCTGAGCCAGAGTTTTCGTTATTTTCTTGGTAGACAATAGAGTCCTTCGTATTACCCGTTAACGGGGTCCAGAACGAAGTACTTGCTTTTTGTACCAAGCCTTCACGCATCCACTTTTTGCGCTTCAGGTCAGAGTCCAGACGGACTACACCAGTTGCCATAATTAGCTCCTAAGTTACAAGTTATGTGCATTATTGCACGGTTAGTTTGAACAGTGTAACGATAACGAGTCCGTCAGGATATTATCTAGTAAAGAATTACTTTAGCTCATAAATGAGGATAAAAACTTTTAACTGCTACATATAATATAGTGTAAATTACTGAAAATGTACACTTAATAAATTTAATAAGTCCTACCATTCACTGTTAGCTTAAAGGGTAAGTCTTCTTTTTCTTCGAACTCTACTTTTTCTAAGTTCTTTTTATAAGCCTGGTCATTTGCCGACTTGCGTTTCTTAGAACCTTTGCCAGTTCCTGTTGTTTCCATCGGCGCATGTCTGCTCACTACTTAGCCGCCTTTTTAGGTGCAGGCTTCGGTGCGGGCTTTTTCTTGGCTTCTTCAGCTGCTAAACGATGTTTCTTCTTCATGGGTCTTCTCCTCAGTTAAAAAATTTCTTTAGCGTACGATTCTTTGATGTCACCAGCAACTGCCTCGTCTGATGGTTTGTGGTCCCCGCCTGCTTTGCTTAAATCAATATCGTCCGGAGCAGGATCACCTTGGCTAATAACTTTGCCGGCGCTAAGGAAGGTGTTAGCTTCTTGTAAGTACTCTTCAAATGAGATTTTACCTGACTCTAACTTCTTAGTTATGCGAGGTGGGATGTCGTTATCAATAACATCATCGGTAAGAGCAAACTTAGGATTAGCTGCATTATGCTCTTCTAAGAGTCTTGTGCGTTGCTGCAACTCTGTTTCTTGTCCAGCCTTCTCTTTAATCTTCGTGTGCTTCTCTTTAACGCGAGACGCATTTTGCCCTTCATACGTATTAATCTTTTCACGCCATGCTTCCTGGTCAGTATGTTTTAACTCTTCAAGCTCATTTTGTTGCTCTGATGTGAGGTGTTTAGATACTTCTTCCGCCCAGGTATTAGCTAGTTGAGTGTTTTCTGATGTAAGAGCGAGATTCTCTTGTTGGGTTTTTGTGTACGCAGCTTGCGTGTCACGGCGGCGTATTTCTGCATTCGCTGCGTACTTCACCATTGGGTCCAGGTCTTCTGCAAACTGCATTTTACCTTCTACCTCTGTTCTGTTATTAATCGCTTCATTGATTTGAGTGTCAATACTTGGAGTACTCATAATTTACCTTCTATTAAGTGTTATCGTAATTTAATAAATATATTAATCTATTTGTTTACAATAGTACACCTTTATATATATAATTAATAAAAATTTAGGAGGTCACAATGGCTATATTCACTTTTTCTACTAAAGGCTCTAGGCCTCAAGATACTGAAACTATCGAACGAATTAAAACTTTATGTACTAATAAAGGGCTTAACTTCAGTGCGCTAGTCCTTAAGCAGCTAGAAGCCTGGGAGACCAAACAAGGAGCGGCTAATGTCAGATGCGATAAAGTATAAAGCAATAGTCCGCCTACATGAGGGTACTGAGCCGAAGCTAATAGCTGAAGAGCTAAACATCCCATACTCTCGTGTTCTTAAGTATCGCAGTGAGCTAAAAGAAGCTGAGGTGTCAGGTAATCTTAACTCTTTACTGCAAATGGATGAAGCTGCTGTGGACCTAATGGCCAACGAATTAGTACGCGACTTACCCGTAGAGTTACAACCGCAGGCTAAAGCAATTACTGAGGGCGTAACAAACGGTATCAAAGGGCTAGACTCTCTCAGTGGTGAGTTCCAGCGTACTGCGATGCACATAAATAATCGCATCCGCACGTTATCAATGAGTATAGAACATGTCTCTGAACTAACAGACTTAACTAAAGCATTGTGTGAGCTCCAGAGCGCATTCTTTAACAAGCAAGGTGTTCAGGTTAACATTCAAAATAACAATGGCGGAGACTCTGCTTATAGCGAGTTCTTATCGGACGCTCCTGGTGCTTAGAATTACAGAAGAGCAGTTCAATGACCTGTACCCCGACCTTAAAGGCCACTATAACTTCTTTAACAACCCTGCACCTGCTGGTATAGCGAAGGCAGAGTTTGAACGCGTTTACCTAAAGTCAAAACTGTGGCGTCTTAACCATATATATACTATCATTGACAAGAATGGTGACCCTTGTATCTTCCGTATGAATTATGCTCAGCATAAAGTGTACGCAGCTACTCGACATCACCCTCGTGTCATTATCCTCAAGTCTAGACAGCAGGGGATATCCACACTGTGGCTTGTTAGCTACTTCGATGATGCAGTTTTCTCGAAGAACCTAAACTTAGGTCTTATGGCTCAGGGTGCTGATGAGGCGGCTACTCTTCTTGAGAGGGCTAAAGACTTGTGGGAGCAGCTTAGTAGTGACATCAAAGAATACATGCAAGTACGGTTAACTAAAGATAACACCAAGGAGTTCGCTTTCTCTAACAAGTGTAGTATCTTTATCCGTACGTCGTTCCGCTCTACAACCCTACAGCGTCTGCACATATCTGAGTTCGGTAAAATCGCAAATGCTAACCCTAAACGAGCTAAAGAGACCAAGACCGGTACCCTCCAGGCTCTAGGTAAAGGTAATACGGGTATCATTGAGTCGACAGCTGAAGGCCGTAACGAATTCAAGTACATGTGGGATGCCGCTCAGCTTGTTGTTAACTCTGGACAGCTCTCACCCAAGGATTTTTACCCTGTGTTCTTATCCTGGCTAGATGACCCTGACTGTCTGCTCGATGTAGACCAGGCTGAGGACAAAGAAGCACGTGAGTACTTTGAGGACCTAGAAACTAAGCTAAATATTACTGTGACGCGCAAGCAACGTAACTTCTGGATAGCACAGCGACGGGAGCTGCAAGGTGACATCTTCCAGGAGTACCCTGCTACACCTGAGGAAGCATTTACTGCAGCACGCGATGGCTCATACTATAGCAGACTGTTTAACGAGAGTGTTGTAAGGCAAGGGCGTGTACGGTCNGGCATCTACGACCCAAATATTGACTGTGAGATTACCCTTGATTTAGGCGTTGATGACTACTTCGTGGTTATATTCCATCAGTGGTACCGTGGTGAGTGGCGTATTATTGATGAGTACTGGAATAATGGCTACGGGCTCGAGCACTACGTCGATGTGATTGAAGGGCGAGGCTACAATGTTGTTAACTATAACTGNCCGCACGATATGGCAGTACGTGAACTCGGAAGTGCGGGCCGTGGTGGGTTAGCTAAAAGCAGAGAAGATGCGCTCCAGGAGTACTTTGATAAGGAGGGTATTTCGGCAAACATCACGGTCTTAGCTAAGACTGGTATCGAGGCAGGTCTCCAAGCTGTAAGGCGTATGATACCGATGATGGTTATTGACCCTAGATGTGAGTATATTATAGATTGTCTGAACAACTACTCTAAAGAATGGGATGATAAACTACAAGTATGGAAGAAGACGCCCTTGCACAATGAGTTTTCTCANGGTGCGGATGTGCTCCGACAGATTGCGGTCAATGCATTTGAGGGTGAGGTTGACTCTAACCTTGCGGTACCTCGTAGACAAAGCAGATACTCGGGCCATGCAGTGTAATTCTTGCATAGTATTTATATAAATTTATTAAGTTACTGAAAACGGGGCNCNTAGAAAACTCAACGTCCCGTTGACAGTAGCCGCCCTGGACTGGCCCTAGCCCCTCTTCTGGTAAGACCAATACCTCAAAGGTAAGACCAATTGACCACAATCAACTTACCTAACACAAAGATCACTACTTGTACACTACTTTCTTAGA
>JGI25133J35611_10001439_pt1 | contig 12689 bp, 6 predicted proteins | sample ETNvirenome_6_85_FD_35611 | JGI IMG/M metagenome (IMG submission 35611) | reverse complement strand
ATGCTCAGTTCATGATATATATTTAGTTTATCATATATACTTTATAATAATACTAACTACTTACTAAAAAGAAGCTTGTTATATGGTAGTATACTACTAAGGAAACAATAAGTTATGGCAGTCCAGCTTACAGCAACACTACTAAGCGAGATAATAGATGAAGAGATAGGAAGATATCTGTTTGAGAAGGAAGGTTGTAAAGCAAACCCACTTCACAGATATAAGGATGGCCAGTTTACAAGCAAGAAGACAAGAGGTTCCTACTCATTAGACAAGTCGAAGATACCGGCAAGTTGTGATAGGCCTACTGGACAGCACAGTCGTAAGAAAGGAAGTGATAAGCCCCAGCAGAACAAGAAACCATGTGGCCGTAAGGATAGGCGTAGGTTATGCCGTGGTGGAAACAAGGGGCTGAAGGAACAGGATACTACAGAGATAGGCGTAGAACCGACGAGAACAGGGGTAGAACGGCCGCAGATAAGTTTAGATACCCCTAACTACCTTCCAACACACTTGCGCCCAACACAGGGCCTTACAGGCAGGTTAGAGCCGCACAAGAAGATAGTTGCTAAGATGGGGCTGTCGACAAGTGAACTGGCCGACTTGCTAAATGTATTCGTTGAAGCAGTTGTTGATAAGGTTGTTACGACACAAGGTAAAGCATGAGGTTAGAACGCGGGGCGCGCTGTGTAGTGCAAGCCATTACAGGCCCCCCTCCCCGTACCTGTATGTTCCCCATACCGGAAAGTATCTCGCCACTTTGGTTTTTTTGTTGTGAAAAGCTGTCTATGTCCATTCACTACAGACGGCTCATTTTTCCAGTTTTTTTACATGAGGTTATAGTATGAAGAAGAAGTATAGGGTTGTTTCTGTGAAACTAAGCGCAGAACAATACAAGAAGTTAGAAGACATGAAGGCAAAGATAGAAGGAATAACACAACTTCCTATCTCTGTTCATTATCTTATCAAGCGGTCTATTACAGATGGTTGTGATGGTTTGGCTGAGTTTTACTCGTCGATGGAAGGGTCTACTCCAAACACTCTGCGACGGTAGTTGATACTTGTCAGTTTCAACCTGTTGCGCCATGACTGGTTCTGCTGATAGGTCTTCTGTATCATCGTTATTGAGGTTCCTGCGTTTTCAGCAATAAGTGCAACATCAACTCCATTTGCGATGAGGTTGTTTATGGCCATGTGTCTGAACGATGTGAGTGTTAGCGGTCTATCATTCTCATCTGTCCTGTATAGACGCTTGTTGTTATCATCATCATGTTCCCATCGTCTAACAAAGCCCTTGAAACTGGACACAAGGTCTATGTGCTTCTCTGGTTTATCAGGATGAGCAAACACAAGGTTGTGTCCTGATATATGCGGAGTGCTACTATACTCATCTCTTAGTTGTTTCCACTTCACTATCATCCTGTATACATTAGCACCATCAAAGCAGACGCTTGTTCTTGCTTCTTTCTTCTTAGACACGCTCTCTCTTATGTATATGGTAGTAAAACTGTTATCATCATCATCAAGTTCAAGCCGAATGTCTCTGTACTCTAACTTNAGTAGTTCTTGTACTCGTATGGCAGATGAGGCGATGAGCTTGATACATAGGCGAAGTCCAAATGAGTATAGTCGTGGCCTCTTATTTCTATGATGCTTGTGTTCCCATAGAGTATTTCTCATACAGGTTTGATAGAACTGCTTATCTGCCTTGGCCCTACTTCTCTCATGGCGTGGTGGTACTGGCCTTGGGTTTCTTATGAAAGGAACACCTGTGATATATCCTCTGTTAGAGGCGTATGTCAGAAGAGTTTTTATCATGCTGAGTTCTTGCGACAGTGTATTCCAAGATAGTGTTTGTTTACGGTATTCTGTAGTTGTATCAGCATAGTGCTGTCGCCACTCTACCCACTCATAGATATGAATATCGTTGATAAGAGTTAGAGAAGACAGGTGTTGTGTATTGCCGAAGTATGGTTGGAAATATATACGGTTTTTTAGTTCAACAAGGTCCGTATATCTGTGTCCACGCTTATATGTGTCTCTTCGCCAGATAGACCATGCCTTTACCAGTTGGCCCCATGTAATATCTTTAGTTGATAGGCCATGTTGTGAGCGATACAGAAGAGTTCTGTAGAGTGTTTCCAGTTCGCCAAGTGCTTCTGCCTTGTTGGTTGTACGAAGTGAACGAATACAGTATTTACGCTCGTTTGGTAGCCGTATACGGGCATACCATGAGTTCTTTTTAGTATTTTCAAGTTGATAGAGTAGCACTCGGCCACCATATAGGAGGGTTTTACTGTCTTCTTTGTAGTAGGGCATGTTGATATAGTTCCTTTTTGGCAGTTTTTTGGAACTCGGCCAACTCGATAGTTGTTATTTCAGCGGTTTTTGGCCGGTTTGTGAAGGGGTCTGGCACACAAAGCATCTATGGGCGCATAAAAAAGGTCTAAAGAACCGGATAGTTAGAAGAATATGTCTTGTGATGCTCGTTCTGTACTTCATTAGCAGGTAGCCCGGTTTCCTGAGTTCTTATACCACCTTACAGATACACTTGCTACCGTTTGTCTCTTCTGTGTCCCTTCGACACCCTTCACTTGTGTGTTTTACCCCTTATTATAAATATTAGGTAGGAACCTCTCAGGTTTTTATAGACATATCCTTATAGGTTTCTTACTATGGTTCTCAGGAGGTGTCCTATGTTGAGTTTCATATCATACGCACGCAAGAGCACATCAAAGCAGGACCACTCATTTGAGGCGCAGATGAGCGTTATCAAGTCGTTTGTTGATAGACAAGATGGGGCCATTACTCGCGAGTATTACGAGACATGCTCAGGTGGTAAGGACGATAGGCCTATACTCAAACAGGCCATCGATGATGCTGTGAAACACGGTCATGTTCTCATCACATCACATGTCGATAGGTTGTCTCGTCGTCTACGATGTATCGCAACACTCAACGATATCCCCAAACTTCGTATCTGTGTTGTTGAGTTGGGTTCGTTAGAGGCCTCTAAACTTATCCTCAACATGAGGGCAGTGATAAGCCAAGAAGAGAGAGAGGCCATTAGACGCCGTATGGTTGACACCATCGCAGTTATCAAGGCAAGTGGTAGAACATGGGGAAACCATGACTTAGGTTCCCAACATGGGCCACTTGCAAGAGCAACCTATCGCAAGAAGTGCAAGGACCATAATGATACTATCGTTCCACGCATCAAAGCACTTCGACTGTCTGGTATTACTTCATACACTGCCATCGCAAGGTGCTTGAATACTGCTGGATACACTACAACCAATAACAAGTCATTCTATCCACAGACCATCAAGAACATCTGCTTGACCTACTCTATCTAATATCCTATTGTTCTTATCTGGAGGTGCGTTATGCCCGAAACTAAACGAAAGCCAAGAGGCCCAAGTATTGAGAGTAAGAAGTTTGTCGAACTATGGGTATCTGCTCTTGTTGATAAACTCACAAGAGATGAACTCTACTCTCTTGTGATGGCTGCCTTCCCTCATATCCATGAAGAGGGCAAGGCCAGTGGAAAGAAGAAGATGGTTGGTAAGATGTACGCTATCAACGCAACTATTGCGAAGCGTACTGGAGGCAAGAAGCTTCGCTATCCAGATGACCCTACTGCTAACAAAGGGCCGAAGGGTGAGTTCAAGCAGTACATCTTGGGCCAAGCAGATGACTGGGAACAGGCAGGTTTGTTTGATGATGATGATGAGGCGACAACCGGATAACCAATACCTGAGTTCTTCTCTTGATAAGGCCTGTGGAAACACAGGCCTTTTCTTTTGTATTGTTGTACCAAGAACACTCTTGGTACACTCCTTATATTCCACCTGTCTGTTTCTATATCAGAACTAAACAGTTGTTATATTAGTTATCGTTCTAACTAATGTCTTATTTCTAATATTATGTTGTTGTCTTCTATTCTTATCTTGTTGATATGTTTCTTAGATGCTGTAAGCAAACACAAGGATGATGGTATCATGTATGTAGATAAAAAGCAAGATATATCTTGCTGTTACATAGGGAAGCTATCAGGTAATGCGCTTTGTTTTCGTAGGGGTATAGCTGTAAGTGGTATATTAGAAACTAAATGTTGTGTTGGGTATGCTCAGTTCATGATATATATTTAGTTTATCATATATACTTTATAATAATACTAACTACTTACTAAAAAGAAGCTTGTTATATGGTAGTATACTACTAAGGAAACAATAAGTTATGGCAGTCCAGCTTACAGCAACACTACTAAGCGAGATAATAGATGAAGAGATAGGAAGATATCTGTTTGAGAAGGAAGGTTGTAAAGCAAACCCACTTCACAGATATAAGGATGGCCAGTTTACAAGCAAGAAGACAAGAGGTTCCTACTCATTAGACAAGTCGAAGATACCGGCAAGTTGTGATAGGCCTACTGGACAGCACAGTCGTAAGAAAGGAAGTGATAAGCCCCAGCAGAACAAGAAACCATGTGGCCGTAAGGATAGGCGTAGGTTATGCCGTGGTGGAAACAAGGGGCTGAAGGAACAGGATACTACAGAGATAGGCGTAGAACCGACGAGAACAGGGGTAGAACGGCCGCAGATAAGTTTAGATACCCCTAACTACCTTCCAACACACTTGCGCCCAACACAGGGCCTTACAGGCAGGTTAGAGCCGCACAAGAAGATAGTTGCTAAGATGGGGCTGTCGACAAGTGAACTGGCCGACTTGCTAAATGTATTCGTTGAAGCAGTTGTTGATAAGGTTGTTACGACACAAGGTAAAGCATGAGGTTAGAACGCGGGGCGCGCTGTGTAGTGCAAGCCATTACAGGCCCCCCTCCCCGTACCTGTATGTTCCCCATACCGGAAAGTATCTCGCCACTTTGGTTTTTTTGTTGTGAAAAGCTGTCTATGTCCATTCACTACAGACGGCTCATTTTTCCAGTTTTTTTACATGAGGTTATAGTATGAAGAAGAAGTATAGGGTTGTTTCTGTGAAACTAAGCGCAGAACAATACAAGAAGTTAGAAGACATGAAGGCAAAGATAGAAGGAATAACACAACTTCCTATCTCTGTTCATTATCTTATCAAGCGGTCTATTACAGATGGTTGTGATGGTTTGGCTGAGTTTTACTCGTCGATGGAAGGGTCTACTCCAAACACTCTGCGACGGTAGTTGATACTTGTCAGTTTCAACCTGTTGCGCCATGACTGGTTCTGCTGATAGGTCTTCTGTATCATCGTTATTGAGGTTCCTGCGTTTTCAGCAATAAGTGCAACATCAACTCCATTTGCGATGAGGTTGTTTATGGCCATGTGTCTGAACGATGTGAGTGTTAGCGGTCTATCATTCTCATCTGTCCTGTATAGACGCTTGTTGTTATCATCATCATGTTCCCATCGTCTAACAAAGCCCTTGAAACTGGACACAAGGTCTATGTGCTTCTCTGGTTTATCAGGATGAGCAAACACAAGGTTGTGTCCTGATATATGCGGAGTGCTACTATACTCATCTCTTAGTTGTTTCCACTTCACTATCATCCTGTATACATTAGCACCATCAAAGCAGACGCTTGTTCTTGCTTCTTTCTTCTTAGACACGCTCTCTCTTATGTATATGGTAGTAAAACTGTTATCATCATCATCAAGTTCAAGCCGAATGTCTCTGTACTCTAACTTAAGTAGTTCTTGTACTCGTATGGCAGATGAGGCGATGAGCTTGATACATAGGCGAAGTCCAAATGAGTATAGTCGTGGCCTCTTATTTCTATGATGCTTGTGTTCCCATAGAGTATTTCTCATACAGGTTTGATAGAACTGCTTATCTGCCTTGGCCCTACTTCTCTCATGGCGTGGTGGTACTGGCCTTGGGTTTCTTATGAAAGGAACACCTGTGATATATCCTCTGTTAGAGGCGTATGTCAGAAGAGTTTTTATCATGCTGAGTTCTTGCGACAGTGTATTCCAAGATAGTGTTTGTTTACGGTATTCTGTAGTTGTATCAGCATAGTGCTGTCGCCACTCTACCCACTCATAGATATGAATATCGTTGATAAGAGTTAGAGAAGACAGGTGTTGTGTATTGCCGAAGTATGGTTGGAAATATATACGGTTTTTTAGTTCAACAAGGTCCGTATATCTGTGTCCACGCTTATATGTGTCTCTTCGCCAGATAGACCATGCCTTTACCAGTTGGCCCCATGTAATATCTTTAGTTGATAGGCCATGTTGTGAGCGATACAGAAGAGTTCTGTAGAGTGTTTCCAGTTCGCCAAGTGCTTCTGCCTTGTTGGTTGTACGAAGTGAACGAATACAGTATTTACGCTCGTTTGGTAGCCGTATACGGGCATACCATGAGTTCTTTTTAGTATTTTCAAGTTGATAGAGTAGCACTCGGCCACCATATAGGAGGGTTTTACTGTCTTCTTTGTAGTAGGGCATGTTGATATAGTTCCTTTTTGGCAGTTTTTTGGAACTCGGCCAACTCGATAGTTGTTATTTCAGCGGTTTTTGGCCGGTTTGTGAAGGGGTCTGGCACACAAAGCATCTATGGGCGCATAAAAAAGGTCTAAAGAACCGGATAGTTAGAAGAATATGTCTTGTGATGCTCGTTCTGTACTTCATTAGCAGGTAGCCCGGTTTCCTGAGTTCTTATACCACCTTACAGATACACTTGCTACCGTTTGTCTCTTCTGTGTCCCTTCGACACCCTTCACTTGTGTGTTTTACCCCTTATTATAAATATTAGGTAGGAACCTCTCAGGTTTTTATAGACATATCCTTATAGGTTTCTTACTATGGTTCTCAGGAGGTGTCCTATGTTGAGTTTCATATCATACGCACGCAAGAGCACATCAAAGCAGGACCACTCATTTGAGGCGCAGATGAGCGTTATCAAGTCGTTTGTTGATAGACAAGATGGGGCCATTACTCGCGAGTATTACGAGACATGCTCAGGTGGTAAGGACGATAGGCCTATACTCAAACAGGCCATCGATGATGCTGTGAAACACGGTCATGTTCTCATCACATCACATGTCGATAGGTTGTCTCGTCGTCTACGATGTATCGCAACACTCAACGATATCCCCAAACTTCGTATCTGTGTTGTTGAGTTGGGTTCGTTAGAGGCCTCTAAACTTATCCTCAACATGAGGGCAGTGATAAGCCAAGAAGAGAGAGAGGCCATTAGACGCCGTATGGTTGACACCATCGCAGTTATCAAGGCAAGTGGTAGAACATGGGGAAACCATGACTTAGGTTCCCAACATGGGCCACTTGCAAGAGCAACCTATCGCAAGAAGTGCAAGGACCATAATGATACTATCGTTCCACGCATCAAAGCACTTCGACTGTCTGGTATTACTTCATACACTGCCATCGCAAGGTGCTTGAATACTGCTGGATACACTACAACCAATAACAAGTCATTCTATCCACAGACCATCAAGAACATCTGCTTGACCTACTCTATCTAATATCCTATTGTTCTTATCTGGAGGTGCGTTATGCCCGAAACTAAACGAAAGCCAAGAGGCCCAAGTATTGAGAGTAAGAAGTTTGTCGAACTATGGGTATCTGCTCTTGTTGATAAACTCACAAGAGATGAACTCTACTCTCTTGTGATGGCTGCCTTCCCTCATATCCATGAAGAGGGCAAGGCCAGTGGAAAGAAGAAGATGGTTGGTAAGATGTACGCTATCAACGCAACTATTGCGAAGCGTACTGGAGGCAAGAAGCTTCGCTATCCAGATGACCCTACTGCTAACAAAGGGCCGAAGGGTGAGTTCAAGCAGTACATCTTGGGCCAAGCAGATGACTGGGAACAGGCAGGTTTGTTTGATGATGATGATGAGGCGACAACCGGATAACCAATACCTGAGTTCTTCTCTTGATAAGGCCTGTGGAAACACAGGCCTTTTCTTTTGTATTGTTGTACCAAGAACACTCTTGGTACACTCCTTATATTCCACCTGTCTGTTTCTATATCAGAACTAAACAGTTGTTATATTAGTTATCGTTCTAACTAATGTCTTATTTCTAATATTATGTTGTTGTCTTCTATTCTTATCTTGTTGATATGTTTCTTAGATGCTGTAAGCAAACACAAGGATGATGGTATCATGTATGTAGATAAAAAGCAAGATATATCTTGCTGTTACATAGGGAAGCTATCAGGTAATGCGCTTTGTTTTCGTAGGGGTATAGCTGTAAGTGGTATATTAGAAACTAAATGTTGTGTTGGGTATGCTCAGTTCATGATATATATTTAGTTTATCATATATACTTTATAATAATACTAACTACTTACTAAAAAGAAGCTTGTTATATGGTAGTATACTACTAAGGAAACAATAAGTTATGGCAGTCCAGCTTACAGCAACACTACTAAGCGAGATAATAGATGAAGAGATAGGAAGATATCTGTTTGAGAAGGAAGGTTGTAAAGCAAACCCACTTCACAGATATAAGGATGGCCAGTTTACAAGCAAGAAGACAAGAGGTTCCTACTCATTAGACAAGTCGAAGATACCGGCAAGTTGTGATAGGCCTACTGGACAGCACAGTCGTAAGAAAGGAAGTGATAAGCCCCAGCAGAACAAGAAACCATGTGGCCGTAAGGATAGGCGTAGGTTATGCCGTGGTGGAAACAAGGGGCTGAAGGAACAGGATACTACAGAGATAGGCGTAGAACCGACGAGAACAGGGGTAGAACGGCCGCAGATAAGTTTAGATACCCCTAACTACCTTCCAACACACTTGCGCCCAACACAGGGCCTTACAGGCAGGTTAGAGCCGCACAAGAAGATAGTTGCTAAGATGGGGCTGTCGACAAGTGAACTGGCCGACTTGCTAAATGTATTCGTTGAAGCAGTTGTTGATAAGGTTGTTACGACACAAGGTAAAGCATGAGGTTAGAACGCGGGGCGCGCTGTGTAGTGCAAGCCATTACAGGCCCCCCTCCCCGTACCTGTATGTTCCCCATACCGGAAAGTATCTCGCCACTTTGGTTTTTTTGTTGTGAAAAGCTGTCTATGTCCATTCACTACAGACGGCTCATTTTTCCAGTTTTTTTACATGAGGTTATAGTATGAAGAAGAAGTATAGGGTTGTTTCTGTGAAACTAAGCGCAGAACAATACAAGAAGTTAGAAGACATGAAGGCAAAGATAGAAGGAATAACACAACTTCCTATCTCTGTTCATTATCTTATCAAGCGGTCTATTACAGATGGTTGTGATGGTTTGGCTGAGTTTTACTCGTCGATGGAAGGGTCTACTCCAAACACTCTGCGACGGTAGTTGATACTTGTCAGTTTCAACCTGTTGCGCCATGACTGGTTCTGCTGATAGGTCTTCTGTATCATCGTTATTGAGGTTCCTGCGTTTTCAGCAATAAGTGCAACATCAACTCCATTTGCGATGAGGTTGTTTATGGCCATGTGTCTGAACGATGTGAGTGTTAGCGGTCTATCATTCTCATCTGTCCTGTATAGACGCTTGTTGTTATCATCATCATGTTCCCATCGTCTAACAAAGCCCTTGAAACTGGACACAAGGTCTATGTGCTTCTCTGGTTTATCAGGATGAGCAAACACAAGGTTGTGTCCTGATATATGCGGAGTGCTACTATACTCATCTCTTAGTTGTTTCCACTTCACTATCATCCTGTATACATTAGCACCATCAAAGCAGACGCTTGTTCTTGCTTCTTTCTTCTTAGACACGCTCTCTCTTATGTATATGGTAGTAAAACTGTTATCATCATCATCAAGTTCAAGCCGAATGTCTCTGTACTCTAACTTAAGTAGTTCTTGTACTCGTATGGCAGATGAGGCGATGAGCTTGATACATAGGCGAAGTCCAAATGAGTATAGTCGTGGCCTCTTATTTCTATGATGCTTGTGTTCCCATAGAGTATTTCTCATACAGGTTTGATAGAACTGCTTATCTGCCTTGGCCCTACTTCTCTCATGGCGTGGTGGTACTGGCCTTGGGTTTCTTATGAAAGGAACACCTGTGATATATCCTCTGTTAGAGGCGTATGTCAGAAGAGTTTTTATCATGCTGAGTTCTTGCGACAGTGTATTCCAAGATAGTGTTTGTTTACGGTATTCTGTAGTTGTATCAGCATAGTGCTGTCGCCACTCTACCCACTCATAGATATGAATATCGTTGATAAGAGTTAGAGAAGACAGGTGTTGTGTATTGCCGAAGTATGGTTGGAAATATATACGGTTTTTTAGTTCAACAAGGTCCGTATATCTGTGTCCACGCTTATATGTGTCTCTTCGCCAGATAGACCATGCCTTTACCAGTTGGCCCCATGTAATATCTTTAGTTGATAGGCCATGTTGTGAGCGATACAGAAGAGTTCTGTAGAGTGTTTCCAGTTCGCCAAGTGCTTCTGCCTTGTTGGTTGTACGAAGTGAACGAATACAGTATTTACGCTCGTTTGGTAGCCGTATACGGGCATACCATGAGTTCTTTTTAGTATTTTCAAGTTGATAGAGTAGCACTCGGCCACCATATAGGAGGGTTTTACTGTCTTCTTTGTAGTAGGGCATGTTGATATAGTTCCTTTTTGGCAGTTTTTTGGAACTCGGCCAACTCGATAGTTGTTATTTCAGCGGTTTTTGGCCGGTTTGTGAAGGGGTCTGGCACACAAAGCATCTATGGGCGCATAAAAAAGGTCTAAAGAACCGGATAGTTAGAAGAATATGTCTTGTGATGCTCGTTCTGTACTTCATTAGCAGGTAGCCCGGTTTCCTGAGTTCTTATACCACCTTACAGATACACTTGCTACCGTTTGTCTCTTCTGTGTCCCTTCGACACCCTTCACTTGTGTGTTTTACCCCTTATTATAAATATTAGGTAGGAACCTCTCAGGTTTTTATAGACATATCCTTATAGGTTTCTTACTATGGTTCTCAGGAGGTGTCCTATGTTGAGTTTCATATCATACGCACGCAAGAGCACATCAAAGCAGGACCACTCATTTGAGGCGCAGATGAGCGTTATCAAGTCGTTTGTTGATAGACAAGATGGGGCCATTACTCGCGAGTATTACGAGACATGCTCAGGTGGTAAGGACGATAGGCCTATACTCAAACAGGCCATCGATGATGCTGTGAAACACGGTCATGTTCTCATCACATCACATGTCGATAGGTTGTCTCGTCGTCTACGATGTATCGCAACACTCAACGATATCCCCAAACTTCGTATCTGTGTTGTTGAGTTGGGTTCGTTAGAGGCCTCTAAACTTATCCTCAACATGAGGGCAGTGATAAGCCAAGAAGAGAGAGAGGCCATTAGACGCCGTATGGTTGACACCATCGCAGTTATCAAGGCAAGTGGTAGAACATGGGGAAACCATGACTTAGGTTCCCAACATGGGCCACTTGCAAGAGCAACCTATCGCAAGAAGTGCAAGGACCATAATGATACTATCGTTCCACGCATCAAAGCACTTCGACTGTCTGGTATTACTTCATACACTGCCATCGCAAGGTGCTTGAATACTGCTGGATACACTACAACCAATAACAAGTCATTCTATCCACAGACCATCAAGAACATCTGCTTGACCTACTCTATCTAATATCCTATTGTTCTTATCTGGAGGTGCGTTATGCCCGAAACTAAACGAAAGCCAAGAGGCCCAAGTATTGAGAGTAAGAAGTTTGTCGAACTATGGGTATCTGCTCTTGTTGATAAACTCACAAGAGATGAACTCTACTCTCTTGTGATGGCTGCCTTCCCTCATATCCATGAAGAGGGCAAGGCCAGTGGAAAGAAGAAGATGGTTGGTAAGATGTACGCTATCAACGCAACTATTGCGAAGCGTACTGGAGGCAAGAAGCTTCGCTATCCAGATGACCCTACTGCTAACAAAGGGCCGAAGGGTGAGTTCAAGCAGTACATCTTGGGCCAAGCAGATGACTGGGAACAGGCAGGTTTGTTTGATGATGATGATGAGGCGACAACCGGATAACCAATACCTGAGTTCTTCTCTTGATAAGGCCTGTGGAAACACAGGCCTTTTCTTTTGTATTGTTGTACCAAGAACACTCTTGGTACACTCCTTATATTCCACCTGTCTGTTTCTATATCAGAACTAAACAGTTGTTATATTAGTTATCGTTCTAACTAATGTCTTATTTCTAATATTATGTTGTTGTCTTCTATTCTTATCTTGTTGATATGTTTCTTAGATGCTGTAAGCAAACACAAGGATGATGGTATCATGTATGTAGATAAAAAGCAAGATATATCTTGCTGTTACATAGGGAAGCTATCAGGTAATGCGCTTTGTTTTCGTAGGGGTATAGCTGTAAGTGGTATATTAGAAACTAAATGTTGTGTTGGGTATGCTCAGTTCATGATATATATTTAGTTTATCATATATACTTTATAATAATACTAACTACTTACTAAAAAGAAGCTTGTTATATGGTAGTATACTACTAAGGAAACAATAAGTTATGGCAGTCCAGCTTACAGCAACACTACTAAGCGAGATAATAGATGAAGAGATAGGAAGATATCTGTTTGAGAAGGAAGGTTGTAAAGCAAACCCACTTCACAGATATAAGGATGGCCAGTTTACAAGCAAGAAGACAAGAGGTTCCTACTCATTAGACAAGTCGAAGATACCGGCAAGTTGTGATAGGCCTACTGGACA
>JGI25133J35611_10001433_pt1 | contig 12728 bp, 13 predicted proteins | sample ETNvirenome_6_85_FD_35611 | JGI IMG/M metagenome (IMG submission 35611) | reverse complement strand
TTAAATCTCCCTGCATAATTTTTTCTAGAATCTAATTCTAAATCATTATATCCTATACCATGATCAATCATCATATCTTTAATATAAGAAATATATTCAGACAACCCAAGAAGATCTTTTGGTAATATAGCAAATTTATTGTCTCTGCCAGGAAGATTATTATCAATCGTAAAATGCTTTTCAATTACTTGTGCTCCTAAGCCAATAGCTATTTTTGCTGATTCTATTCCTTGTATATGATCACTATATCCTATATGTTTATGAATTTTCTTTAAATGTAACATTTTTGGTAAATTTGCTATAGAATAATTACATGGATATGTTGAAACACAATGCATTAAATACCATTTTGCAGTATCGCCGAAATATTTAGAACTTTCTTGTATTTCTGATAATACAGATGTACCAGTAGACATAAACACAGTTTCAAAGTGTTGTCCACAATATTTAATTAGATCATGATTTCTTGATTCAAAACTAGGTATTTTAACTTCTGTGCATCCGAGTTCAACTAACAATTTAGCATCTTGTATACTAAATACAGAAGATAGAAATTTAATTCCAATTTCATTGCAATAATCTATTAGTTCAATATGATCTTGTTTTGAAAGTTCAGCTTTTTCGTAAATTTCTCTTCGGCCGTCATTATCCCAACTTCCTGGTTTAAGTCTGTCTACTGACCATGTTTGATATTTAGCGTATGTTGCTCCATTTTGGGCAGCTGCTATGGCCATTTGTTTGGCTAATTGAATATCACCGCAATGATTCCATCCTATTTCTGCTATTATTTTAATCATATTTAGTATTGTTTATTATTAGTTTTGTTGTATCTATAGATTGAGTATAAAATTTTAATGGTAAATTAGAATTTTGTTTAACTCGCTGTAAAAAAAAATTAATTGATGCTTTTAGAGACATATCAAAATATTCTTTAGAATTTGCAAATTCATGCAATACTTTATTATTAGGAGAAATAAATCTGTTATTACTATCAAATGTATCTCTAGGTGTAGATATTGATACTACTCCATTTTTTAAAAAAATAATTCCATTATCAAAAATTACTTTTATTTCATTATGAAATGGTGCTGCATATGATACAAATATATCTATGGATATATTACCTATTTTCATAGATATATTTGATGTGTCTGGTAATTTTTTTGAAGTGATATGTAAATTATTTATATTTATATCATCAATACTGCCAAATATATATGATATCATATCAATGTAATGTATTCCTACATTTCCTATAATACTTGAAAATATATCATTTCCTATAAATCTCCAATCGTTGTTAAATGATTCGTTGAATGCTAAACCGGTTGACGATATACAGTTTACATATAGCGGCTTTCCTAGTTTATTATTTTTAATATACGATTTTACTATAGTGGCTAATTTTGTAAATCTATAATTAAAATTAAAATATAATTTTGGATTATATAATGTTATTTTTTGTAAATCTTGTAGAGTTGTTACTGGAGGTTTTTCGCAAAAAACATATTTATCTAAATTAGTTAATTTATGTATCCAATATGAATGTGTAGTATTTGGCGATGATATAAAAAATATATCATAATCTTTTATAATATCAAAGACATGTATATTATGATTAAATAAAAATATATCTTTATATCCTAATGAATATAATATTTTTTCTAATCGCTTACTGTGATTTTTGTGCCCTATAATACAAATTTTCATATTATGCACTTACACATCTATTACAAGGTTCTAATTCATTACGACTTTCGTTAAGATGTTTTATTCTCATATCATTATATTCATTTGAATTCCATATATCCGTTATTTTTACTTTATTTGAATTCCATTTACTCAACATAGACTTATAGTCATAATCACAAGGATTAACTTTTCCATCCCACCACACAAATAATCTCCTCCATAACTCAGTACAAGGTAGTTTGAAATCATTTATGGGATTTGTATAAGAGCTCTCCCAAGGCATATAATTTGTGAATGCAACTATATCAGCATGTTTTGACCAAAATTCAGTCATTGAATCTACATCTTGCATTTCATTTACTTTAACACCCGATATTCTCGTCACTAATCTTGAATTCGGATAATGTTTAGCTTTTATTTTATTAAATCGTTCAACATTCTTAATCGTTTTTTCAAATTTACCGTTTACTCTTAATTTTTCATACAACTCTTTTGATGCAGCATCTATTGAAAATACCATAGTTTGTACATCATTTGAAAGTATTGAATGAATTTTTGCATCTGTTAATAATGAAGCATTACTGTTTATTTTTATTGCAAGAAATTTACCTTTCATATATTGTAACATTTCATCGAATTTGGGGTGTAGTGTTGGTTCACCTCTAGAAGCTAATGTTATAGATTCTACCTTTCCTTCTAACTCATCAATAACCTTTTTGAAAGTATCAAATTCAATACGACCTAAATGTCCTGACTTTTTATTATTGAATGATAAATCTGCTTGGTAACAGAATACGCATTTGAAATTGCATATTGATGAGGGTTCTATTTGTACACATGGAGGGTAATCATCTACTATCTTTAATATTGGGTACATATTATATTTATACCTATAAACTAGATATCTAAATAATTCAGAATCATGTATTCCGTCTACTTCCACTAATTCATGCCCTGCTAGAATGTATTGATCATTCTCTAACTTTTTTCTATTAATTATATTTTCATAACCGGTTAAGATCTTTGAAATTAAATTCTTATGATGATCAGATAAGTCTGTATAAAGTTTTGTATCTAGTAACCTACATATCCTTTTATTTATCTGCGTATCTTCTTTTGTTGCAACTATTATACCTAAGTTAGTGTTTTTAAAACCCTTAACTTTAATGTTTGCATCAACTGTAATTAACGAATTTTTGTCTTTATCTTCCATTTTAACTTAACTTTCGTATTGCTTTTTCTAGATCTTCTTTATAATGTATATCTGTTGCATCATCTTTAATACATCCAATTCTATTACTGACATGAAATTTTAATAAGTGTTCATATTTGAATATTCTAACTGAACCGCTTCTTCTAAAATTAGATTCTATAGTTATTAAGTCATCATAACCGTTATCTATTAAATAATCTACACAATAATCGAATGTATGTTCTCTGTCTGGATGATCTGGTTGTAATGCTACTACTAAATCAAATTTTTCTTCTAAATTATTTAGTAATTGAACATATACGTCAACTACTTGTATATCTCCACACATCGATTTGTCTCTTTTTGAAAACTCAACATTATTTTTTTCTGCTATATCTTTTACTACATCACTCTCAGAAGATACTATAATTCTAGGATTATACTTACTTTGTTTAGCATAATCAATAGAATATTCTACTAATGTTTTGCCTTTAATCATTTGAATATTTTTTTTAAGTAAGCGTTTTGAATCTAGTTTTGCTGGTATAATTGCTAATATTTTCATTATTTTAACTTATATAATCGTAAGCCATACCAGGTTGGATTTACTGCACAAGTTTGTTGTGCAACTAATTCATAATTTTCTAATAGATATTTATCATGATCATGATATACTCTTGGCCAAGTACGACTAATATCTTCTCCTTCTTTGTTTATTAATTCTCGCATACATATATATGTTGGTTTCCATTTTGAATTTATATGACCTAAAATTTCAATTACAGATTCTTTATCTATATGCATTAAATGGTCTGATGATAATAATACATCTATTTTATTTTCATCTAATATTAAATTTTTATCGGCTTGAAATAATGATAGTGTATCCATTTCAGTAAAATTAATTTTTTCTTTTAAAGACTCATGCATATTTTTTCTTGATGCATCTTCATATAAATCATTTGCAAATAAATTTATATTGTTATTGATATCATTAATGTATTTCAAATTTCGGCAACCTGCTGCTCCTATTTCAAATATATTAATACCATCTGTTATAATATTATTCTTATCTAAAAACTCTGCCAACTCTTTAGAATTATTAGTTAACATGTCAAATTTAGGCCATTGACCTACTCGGTTTTGGTATTCTTTTGAAAATCTATCTTTATATTTACTCATAATTTTTACTTTTTTTTTAAACAAAAAATGCTCGGTATAACTGAAACTCATTTGGTTTATTTATATTTGCGCGGCCTTTTACCATATTAAACGCTCTTTTTACTTTATCAGGTGTTAATCCTAACTTCTTTAAATGATGCAATGCTAAGTGATGATTATTTATACCCCGGGCTCCTCTTGGACATCCTTGATGTCTCATATAAACATTCATTTTATCATATAATCTACTCATATCATTCATAACTTTATTATCTCCAAAGAACCAATGATCTGCAATCATTCTGCTTTGCATATCTCCTGGATAACCCCATATGGATTTTCCTCTAAATACTCCTGGTATATAAACTATTCCTTTTTTAAATTTACTAAAAATGACATCAGTTGTCCAATATATATCAAATCTAGTAGATAATACGAAATCATACTCAAAATTATTTTCTTTTTCGTACTTCATTTTTAATTTATTTGATTCTTTCACACTATACCATTTACTGTAATGTGCTTGAACTGTGTTAGTAGGTCCATTTACAACATCTTCAAATACTTTTTGTTTCTGTACTTTATATGATACAGGATTATATTTTTCAATTAATTGTTGTTCATACTTTTCATCCCATGTATGAAAAAATACATCTACATCATTTTTATCAATGATATGTTTTTTAAATTGTTCATAACATTTTTCTAATACTTCGTTACTGTGGCCTTTTTTCTCCATAGACTTGCCAAACTTTGCACCAATTAATCCATGAAAACATAATGCTATCTTCATATCTCTATATCTCCTATACCTTTATTTCTATTGATATTATGACTAAATGCTGTTTTAGATGCATCTGGTTTGATATCATTAATTAAATGTCTCACACCTCCACCAACACCTAAAATTAATTGGTCATAAATAATTCCCATTTCAGCTAATTGTCTTTCTGTTTGTTTTCTAGTTCCTTCTCTTCTACCTGATAGTAAAATTATATTATATCCTTTTATATCCCATTCAGCTAGTTTTTCAGTAGTACCAGGTAATAATTCCATTCTGTACGTAGGTTTGGATGTTTCTAAAGGTGATACATGTTTTACCAATGTACCATCTATGTCACATATTATTGTTTTAGGTCTATTCTGTAAATAACTCATTTAATTTTTTCTTTATATTTGATTTTATTTCTAAATCTATATTAGGAAATTTAGGTTTAACCATTAATAAAAAATCAGGCTCTGATAATATATAATGTCCACATATATTAATAAGCTCTTCTTTTTGTTCTATTGGATTAAAATCGATTTCTACCCACTTTATCCACTTATTACTAATATAACAAATTTTATACAAAATTCCTAATAATTCTGGGGTTTCTTTTTTTATTTTATCTAAATATGTTTTTGTCTCAATTTGTCCAAACTCTGGTGCGATATTAATTGCATCTAATCCCAAATCAAATTTTTCTTTTATAAGAGATGTTGGTATATAATCTCCATTATGTTCTTTAGATAACAATCCATATTTGTTTGCAATTTTAATCATTGATTCAAGTCTATTTCGATCATATTCTCCAGTATTAATATTTCCTTTAAGAGATGTGCCTGATTGAATGACAACAAATTTAATTTGATTGAATTCTTTTTGCGATAAATTTAAACTTAGATCTGTTAAAAAGACATCTAGGTCTAATGAATTAAATCTTCTTATAGATTCTTCTGTTCCTACTTCAAATGTTACATTAGGATTTTGGTTGTAACAAAATTTGATCATCTGAATTGTATGATTAAGCCCATCTTCATATTTAGGATATTGTATCCATGGATCAATATGAATCATATCAAAATATTTACAATCATGTTCTAATGATGTATACCCATCATCTTTATTAGTACCTTGGCCTGGGCCTGCATGGTCTCTTTTTATGATAAAATCACGTCCAATATACCTACTAAATTTTTCGGTTGTCCAATTATTAACATATCCTCCATTCCATTCTACTTGCCTTCGTGATGGAATTAACCCTATCTTATTTCCAGTTTCATTACAGAACTCTAATATAGCATCAACTACATTCTTTGACATAGGTCCGATATAATATTTAGGATAATTCATTTTCATATAAGTTATATTGTTCTATAGCTTGTAAATTTGCAATCATTTTTCCTTCTGCTGTATGAGGTCGTCCGTCTATTAAATTTTCATACACTACATCAACAGGTGTGGCATTAAAAATAGTATTTGAAACATCTTTTATTGTGTCCCAATTCGTTCTAGTAATTATTTTAACTGAGATACCTAATTTCTTACATGCAAACTGGACAGCTTTACTAAATCCTCCATTACCTAGGATTGTTATATCTTCTATATCGAAAGATTGTAAATACTTATAAACGCCTGACCAATCTGTATTATATCCTATCAGAATGCCGTCTTTATTTATGACAGTATTACATGCTCCTATCTCTTGTACTGATTCATCGACTTCATCTAAATATTGAATAATTTCTGACTTAAACGGTATACTAACAGCAAATCCACTAAAGCCTAATATGAGTGCTGCACTAATCGATTTTTTTATATCATCAGAATAGAATGATTTATAAATAGCGTTATATCCATCTGACTTAAACAGTGCATTAAAAAACTTACATCCATTGTTACCTGGATTATTAGAAAAGGAACCATATATTTTTGTGTCTTTGTTAATCATAAAGTCGACTTAGTAATAAAATTGCATTTGTAAATAATAAATGATCTAGTCCATTTTCATGTAATGGAGCCATATTCAAATAAATTAATGCTGTTAATGTTTTAATTTTATCAAATGAATACCCATACTTTTGGGTCATTTCATAAAATCTTTGATATAAAATTTTATTATCTATGTCATCTATCTTAAATGAATATTCTATACGATTATCATCTCTAGTGTATGAATAATTTTTTTCATCTTTCATATATGAATAATTCATACATATACCGCCATATAATTTAGCTAAATCATAATATGCATCCCCATAGTCTATAGAATCTCCAAATGTATCTCTCCAATCAATAAATTTGAAACTATCGGCTGTTTTGATGATATTATCAAATTGCATGTCTCCATGCCATTTAATAGTTGATATATTTGTATTACATAATAAATCTTTATCAATTTGCTCTAAATAATAACTTACTGGTTTATATGGTTGACTATTGATTACTAATTCTCCTTGCATTATCTCTGGAGCATATTCTAGATATTGTGTTAATCTATCTTGAGTCTTATGAACATAAAATTTTTCACAATCTTTTGATATATCAATATTTTCTGCAGATATAATAATTTCTAATCCTATCCAATCTATAAAATCTAATTGATCTTTTAATTCACTCTCATATAATGTTGAACCATCAACCCAATTGTAAGCAAATATATTATTTCCTTTATAATTTAACTTTGGAACTAATTTTCCTAAATTTTCTGCTCGATGTATTTTGTTTGCAACATTATCTTGGAACATTTTTACACAACAGTCATTTATCTTATAAAGAAATTGNCCATTAGTTTTTGGTATTCCAAATTTTTCNCCGCTATAAGTCTTTCGAGCTTTAATATAATTTTCTATTGTACCNATATCATACCAATCTAATANCTTCCCTGTTGCATTATATTTTTNAATATTATAAAATGCACTAACCATTTCTCCTGAAGTGCCTATNTTACATTCTAATTCATTCCAAAATAAATTAAAATCTGATATGCCNCATAAACCAATAAATGCATGAGAGAATCCATCTTTACTTTTATTTACAAAATCTATTATGTTTGAATTTTTGTCTAATTTAGCNGACGAATATATTTCNGGTATACTTGTTGGATANAATCCTAACCAATTACAATCTAGTGAAGGTAGTTCATCTTTAATTAAACAATCCCCTGTTACAAAGTAAAATGGTCTTTGTAGGTGTTCTTTACATTTTAATAATGAATATCCTGGTCCTGTTCCTTCGTGTTCATAATCTCTTACATCGACGAACATGAAAGATCGATCTGGGTGGGCGGCTTTACAATATTCAATAACTTGTTCTGATTTATATCCGGTTGCAATAATAATTTCATAATCATTACTGGTCTTATTAATAATATCAGATATAATTGCTTTATTATCTATTGGCAAAAGTCCTTTGTTAATGTGTTCTGCGTAACTACCCATTCTAGTACCTTTACCGGCTGCAACAATACATAATGCTGGTCTAATATGTTCGTGGTCTAATCTTCCGTCTCCTCTATTTGTATCATCTTCTAATCTAATAACATCATCCACTTCAGGTGTTGAAACTTCTTGCAAAATAATATCCGTTAACGCAATAACTCTATGTTTTTTAGGTGGAATTACAGTAAAATATTCTCCAGCTTTTATTATTGTTTTTTCTACTACACCTTCATCGTTCTCTAACCAAACTTCTGCTTCTCCAGAGATTAAATAATTTGTTTCTCTCTTAAAATCATGATATTGGTAACTAGTCTTATGGCCTGCATTGATATAAATTCTTTTATAACAATACTTTTCATTTAATTCTAACCACTCTTCTTTACCCCATGGTTTGTATATTGTTTTCATAACTTATCTATTGCCCATTTAAATGCTTTAGTTTGACCTTCTATTGTCATACCACCTACATGTGGAGTAACTATAATATTTTCGCCTTCATTCATAGCTTGGATAATTGGAGATTGTGTTAGTTGACCAAACTCATGCTCTATCACATCTGTTCCATATCCAGTTAATTGTTTTGACTTTAATGCAGATACCATATCTTTTTCATTTACTATTTCGCCTCGCGAGGTATTAATAATATATAAATCTTTATTCGAAAATCCTAATAAATTTTCATTAATCATATATTTAGTTTCATCTGTAACATGTACATGTAAAGATATGACGTCGGCTTTTGAAACCATTTCTTCTAAACAATTAAATCCTTTCATTACATATGGATCATATACCATCACTTCAGCTCCAAATGCCCTACAGTAATTGTACATCATCTTACCCAATCTTCCATATCCAATAATTCCTATCTTAAGGTCTTTAACTTGTCTACCCATAAATTGAGTATAATCCCATTTGTGTTCTGATACATGTTTCTTTCCTTCTGGAATTTTTCGTAGTAAGGATATCATCAATCCAAATGCTAATTCTGATGTGGATGGAAGGTCATTTATTAATTCCATATCCTTAGTTAATGAATATATCTCAATATCATTTTCATTACAATATTCTACATCGATATGATTCATACCCGTCGAACATGTATTAATTAAATTAACATTTGTTCCTTTTAATAAATCTTCATCTATCTTATATGATTGTTGATTTGGGTTACATAAAATTGTATCAATACTATGTGTCAATAATAATTTTCTAACCTGGTCCTTACTTGATTCTTCATATAAGAATACTGTACCTTTAGTTAGTATTAAATCAACTACTCCGTCTAAATGAGATATTGGTGTTATAACTGCTATTTTTTTCATAACCTTTCTATAATGTTTTTAATAAATATGGAAGTAGAATCATAATTGAGGCCTCCTTCAATAACATTATTAATAAAATTTTTATCGCGAGTAAGTTTTAGTTGAGTATCTAAAACAGCTGGAACTTGATATGGGTCACACAACCCTCGATACTGTTCAAAGGCTCCTATAAATGCACCACCTTTAATTGTTACAGTTGGTATTCCCATTTGTACAGACTTAAAACATAATGTAGAAGTAGTTCCTATAACTGAATGTGCTTTTGAAATCATTAAATTATCATCTTCTATATCTCGTATTACTTCGCCTTCAATATTATTTCTATCAAATAGATCTTTAACAAAATTTATATCTTGCATATATGGATTGCCTTGTGCAAAATGCCTATCACGTGGTTTTAATTTAACAACAACCTTTTTACCATATTTTTGTTGTAAATCAAACAATTTAATTTCTTTAATAAATTTATCTCCAAACCTAACAGGAAATGGTCCTCTTTCTGTATCTATATAATTTGGTATGATTAAAATATATTCATTTGTTCGTTCATATTGTTTTAATGCATCATTAGCTGGTATTCCTCCTAATAATAAATAATCTTTATTTCCACAAGCTTGTTTCTGCCATTGTCCAAATAAAAAACAATAATCAAAAGCTGATTTATAATGATCTACTTCATGGACATGCCCGACACAATCTTTATTCCCATGTGATGAACCAAATACTGTTATATTATGCTTCTTTGCATATGGATATATTAATTTGGTTGGAATACTTTCTCCTTTATCTCTACAGTCATCATGAAGGATGCAATCGAATTGAGAATAATCAACTGACTTCCAATCTCTGTATATACAAGAAAAATAAGATTTGTACTTATTATAAAATACATCTCTCATATCAATTGCACCATTATTATCTCTATTAGGATTCATATGATGATAAGTTAATAAACTTATTTCAAAATGTTTTGATAATTCTGGAATGATAGGAAATATTCGTTCTCCTTGTTTATACCCTGAAACTCCTAATAATAGTTTTTTCATGCCAAATATTTTTCTATTAATACTGAGAAATTTTTATTTCCAGTTAATGACTTTTTCTCTCTTTCTAAAATATCCTTACTTACAGATGAACCTTTAAGATGTATGATTAAAGTATCTTCACAAAATTCTTTTTCATTATGCGTACTTACTTTTATTTGTGGAATATCTCCAACTTTAATCTTATCTTTTAACTCTAATACAGCTTCTCCTAATGATGGACTTTCTCGAGGTACATTAATAGGTTTTTGTGATATCAATTCAATCCATTTATCTAAAAACGTAAGACAATTTTTATTATTATGTGCAACTACAAATGATGCTAAGTATGGTACATTTGAATTTCGTTTACAAGATTGTATATCATATGAACTATCTATTATATGAGAAAAATCTTTTACAAAAATACAATCTCCATCTATCATTACAATTGGTAAATTTGTTTGTTCTAAAAGACTCTTTAATATAACTGTTTTACACCCAACTGATTGTTGCCATCCATGTCCAAAACTTCCGCCATCATCATAATCGGTTTGTAATCCTGTATCATGTATATATACTTTATTAAATTTTTTAAAGTATTCTTTATTAGATTTTGATAATCCTGTATCAGCTATAAATATTGTATCTATATTATCTATATCAACATTATCATACAATGAATTGATAAATACTTTACCAAAATTAAAGTATGATGAATTTAGAACAACCATTATATTATATTTCATACTAATTCTTCTATTGTTTTAAAGTTACCGCCTTGAGATTTTAAATGACTCAAAGATAATCTTATTTGTTCGTAATTATCTTCATTCCATACATTATCATTCCAATCACCTGCTATATGCGATTGAAACATTATATTCCCATCATGTAATGATATATTTGTTTCATGTATTCCATCTGCTCCAAAAATCATTTTACAATCCCATTGTAAGTTATGATTATGTTCATAATGTACTGCTGCGTATTTGAAATTTGGTCCTAACCATTTAACTGCCTCTGAATGTGCTAACCAGCCTGGATTTCTCCATCCTGTAGGTTTATGATTAACATCACTCCATTCGTCCATCATTTGCCAAATTCTAGATTTTGCTTTATCTTCTGTATCTATCTCGAAAAATTCACATTCGCCTATATCATCTCGTTCACACATATGATAATGACCATGTGCAGCTAATTCAAAATATTTTTTTGATTTTAACCAATCAATCCATTCATGATGTTCTGATATAGGAAATTTATTATGATAATTTGATGGAATGAACAATGTAAATTTTGCTCCAAACTCTTTATTGAGTTCTTCTAGATATTCCATGCAAGTATCACTTTGCAATCCCCATCCCTTTTCTGGATGTACATCATCTATTGCAATTGTTACGTCCAAACGTCCTCCCATGTATATGATTTATATTGTGGATTAAACATATTAATATAATTTTGTTCACACATAGAATTAGCTCGAACATACCAATCATTGCTTCTTCGTTTTTCATTCATAGTACCATCTTCTCTTTCACTAGCAATAAACATTCGTTTCAATGGATGATTCCTATTATGAACTAATAATATATTCTTTATAACATATTGTGGTATGTTACCTAATACTCGATTTGTCATAAACATAAATGCAGAATCTTCATGTACGAAAAAGACTGATTTTGGTATATTAACTCCAGCTTTAATAACTTCTGAAGATATTACTAATCCACAACCATTAAATTTATGTTGTGGTAAAATTTGTACGTCTAATTCTGTAGTTTTATTATTAATTTTATTCATTTCTTCTTTAGACATAGTATATCTTAAACTCCACCACTGATCTGGTGTAAAATCTTTTGGCGAATCAAAAAATGGTTTATTTGTAAAGTCTGGATGTTCTAATGGTTTCCATGTATTGTCCCACATCTTACAAGTACCAAAAAATGCCAAATATTTTGGATTATTATTTTGTAATGACATTTGATGTAAATTGTGTAATATATTAAATGTTTGTATTGGTACCAACATATCACTTTCTCCCCACATTAAAACATCTACATGTTCGCAATACCTATTATTAAAGTCTCGTCTATAATCAGCAATAGTAACAAGATCAGTTTCANTTATTCC
>JGI25133J35611_10001373_pt1 | contig 13092 bp, 9 predicted proteins | sample ETNvirenome_6_85_FD_35611 | JGI IMG/M metagenome (IMG submission 35611) | reverse complement strand
TATGTTAATGACCCAAGTGATTTGGGCGGTGAAACCAATTATGGTATCACAAAGCGATTCTACCCTGATGTCGATATAAAGAATCTGACACGAGAACAAGCTAAAGATATATATAAACGAGATTATTGGGATAAGAATCGCGTTGAATCACTTCCAGAAAACTTATGGCATATTTTCTTTGATATGTGTGTAAATATGGGTAGAGGAACAGCCGTTAAGATTCTACAACGAGCAGCTAACAACAAAGGTAGAGATATAGATGTAGATGGAGGAATGGGTCCAGCAACTGTAAAGGCCATGAAAGGTGTTGAAGTAGAAAGAGTAAGAGCTTATAGAGTTAAGTACTATTCAGATTTAGTAACAAAGAAACCAGAACAAGACAGATTTTACTTCGGTTGGTTTAGACGAAGTATGGAGGTATAAAATGGCAGATAAACAAAAATTTCCAAGTGAAGTAATTGATTTACCAAGTGAGGGTAAAGTATATCATAAAGATAGTCCATTGTCATCAGGAAAAATAGAAATAAAATATATGACGGCGAAAGAAGAAGATATTCTCACATCACAGAATCTTATAAAGAAGGGAGTGGTGATAGATAGACTTTTAAATTCACTTATTCTCACAGAGGGAGTTAATGTTGATGATTTGATATTAGGTGATAAGAATGCTGTTATGGTAGCGGCTCGTATTTTAGCATATGGACCAGAATATCCAGCTGAAGTTGAAAATCCAGATACAGGTGAAAAAATTCAATACACATTCAATCTTGCTGAATGTCCATTCAAAAAAATATCTACAGACATCAACACAAATGAATTTGAGGTTGAACTCCCTGTATCGAAGGCCAAAATAAAGGTTAAAATGTTAACTGGTGTTGATGAGAAAATTATTGAAACTGAAGTAAAATCAATGAAAAAGATGGATTCACAAGTTTCAAAAGATTTAACTACACGATTGAAATATTCAATAGTTTCATTTGATGGTGAAACTGACATAAATAAAATAGGAAATCTTGTTCAAAATATGTTGTCACGAGATTCATTGTTTTTAAGACATAAAATCAGCGAAGTATCACCTGATATTGAACTTAAACAAGAAATAGAAATAGGAGGTGACATGGTCGAGGTAGATATACCTTTAACCATAAACTTTTTTTGGCCTGACACCTCAGCATAGACCACAAATTCACGAAGAAATATTTAATTTAGTATATCACGGAAATGGATTTACACATTCTGATGTATATGCTATGCCTGTTTATTTAAGACGATTCTATCTTCAAAAATTAGTTGATTACAAAACTGAAGAAAATAAACAGATAGAAAAAGCACAACAAAAATCAGACCCAATATCTACATTTCAACAAAGATTCAAACAATAATTTTTTACATTCTTGATATTTATATATGATGAATTACATCTTATGGAGAATATAATATGCCCAAAAAGAAATCATATATGAATAACGAAAATGTTTTATCAGAAGGATTTTTTGATAAAATATTTAAATATGCAAAAAATTTAAAGTCAACTGATAAAGATAAAATTAAAAAAAGTAGAAAAATTAAGTTAGGTCTAGCCTTACTAAACAGAACAGTAGGTGGACTTGAAAAAGCTTTAAAGCGAGATCATGGAGTTGATGTTGAACTTGAAAGATTTAAATTAAGTGATTTTTTTTAAAATAGGAAACTAAAATGGCTAAAGAAGATATCAAAGAAATAAGAGCTATACAAAAAGAAATAACTCAGTCTGTACAAGATAGAGGAAAAGCTTTAGAGAAAGAGGGTAGAAATTTAAATAAGATAATTGACTCTCTATCGAAACAAGCAGAGTTGGGTAACAGAACATTAGCAGAAACTAAGGATCTTGCTAAATCTTTAGCCTCAAATGCAAAAATTGGAAACGATATTAATAAACTTACGGAAAAACGGAGTAAGTTAACCAAAAGTATATCGTTTAATAGAAAACAGATGTTGAAAGGTCACATAAAAATAAGTAGTTTAATAAATAGAGATTTAAGAATTGAACAAAAACAATTAAAAAGTCAAATTCGAAGAGCAAAACTTCAGGCGAAAGTTACAGAGTTACAAACTAAAGCAAAAGATGCTTTTAAAAAACAGATACTTCAAGGAGCATTGTTTGTAACAATATTCACGGGTCTATGGAAAATAGCAACAGGTTTTGCCGCTAAAATTGACGATATCGGAAAAACATTTGGTGTTATGGCAGCAGATGATAAGTTTGTTAAAAATCTCACGGATGCTGAATTTTCTGCTATTGGAATTGGATTAGGTCTTGAAGATGTTGTTTCTACTGTTCAAACATTATCTTCTGAATTTGGAATTTCAACTGGTGAAGCAGCAGCATTATCAGCTACTGTACTTGATACAGCCAAAGCTACAGGAATGTCTGTTGATGAATCTACAAGATTATTTGGTTCATTAAAATCAATTGCTGGATTATCAAATGAACAAGCAGAACATTTAGCAGAATCTACATTTCAGTTAGCTAAACAACGAGGTGTAGCACCTTCGGCAGTAATGAAAGACATAGCAGCGTCATCAGAAACGATAGCAGATTTCACAGATGCATCTGGTGAAAATATAGCAGAAGCAGCTGTACAGGCAAGACAATTAGGTGTCAGTTTAGACACAACAGCTAAAGTAGCAAAAGGATTATTAGATTTCCAAAGTTCACTATCTGCAGAGATAGAAGCTTCAATGTTGATTGGAAGACAATTAAATTTCCAAAAAGCTCGTGAATTGGCATTGAATAATGATATATCAGGTGCTATGGAAGAAGTTATATCACAGCTTGGAAGTGAAGAAGAATTTAATAGTATGAATGTTATACAACGAGAGGCGTTAGCTAAATCAATTGGTGTATCAACATCTGAATTAGCTAAGTTTGTTAAAGGAACAAAAGACTTATCTGTATCAGGAGCATTAGCATCGGGTGAGTTTGAAAATCTTGTTGGACAAGATGCAATATCTGGAATATCACGGATGATGAATAAATTTAAACAATTGGGTGCAGCTATTATGAATACATTAGGACCTACTTTTAATAAAGTAGCTATAATTATGAGCGATTGGGTTGGTGACAGTGGTGATTTGACAGAAGTATTATCTGAAAAATTTACAGCATTTGGTGAAAAAATAACTGCATTCTTTACTGACGTTTTTACACCTGCTACTGAAGGACAACTTTCAACTTGGGAAAAAATTGGACAAGCTATAAATAATATAGGACCCTTCTTCGATAATATTAAATCAGCAGTAAATCAATTACTTCCAGTATTAGTTACACTCAAAATAGCATCAATGGGAGTAGCATTAGCTTCAGCAGCTGCAACTGTAATGACTGCAGGAGCAGCGAGTATGGGTCTAGGTATTGGAATTGCCCTCGCTACAGTAGCAGGTGCTTGGTTAGCAGTTAGAGCACTTCCAACATTTCAAACTTTAGCACCCGGACAGCAAGCTACACCAACAGCTGGTAGCGCTGCAATGGCTCACGGCCAAGGACAACACGGAGCAGAAACTATCCTGCACACAAATGATATTGTAAAAGCTATCAAAAATTTAGAGAACCGGATGGATAGTTATTTCGGAACTACTGGTACAGTACCGAACAAGATAGGTTCAGCGGTAGCGAGAAACATAACAAGTAATGCACAGCATGCATAACGGAGAGATATATTGAGTTTAATAAACTTAAAAAGTATATTTACTGAAAATATTGATTCCCTCGCGAATGATTTTATTGATGGTGCACCAACTCCTGTAGAATCTATTGTTGTCAACATGAGTAGTACATACACAGATGGAATAGGTGGATTATTTAATAAATCAACCGTTTATGTATCTTCAAAGTTCACTCCAATGTCATCATTAAATGTACCATCAATTGAACAAATATTAACATCAGGAAATATTGGAGATGGTATAACTGGTGGAGATGGTTACCCAATACAACTGTCCTCATATACTAATTTAATTATCCCTCCGCCTGAACCGGGTAACGGAATCAGTTTTAAAGCTGCTGGTGAAGACTTAGCTGCAGTTACTACACAACCTGTAGATGGTTTTAGAAAATTGTTATCACTAGTGACAGAAGATAGAAAATTCCCAAATGACACATCTTGGAGTAATTTATACAGAGCCGACCATAAATCTAAAGGTGTTGATGGCCCACAGTATTCTTACGGCTCAAATGTTAATTTGCAATTTGGTATTAGAGATGAAGCTCCTAATATAACAGGAATTTCAAGAACACAATTATTTGGTGGACCACATGGTGAACCATATATCGTAAGTGGACTACCGGATGGTGATATTGGTGGACTTGGTGGACTCGGTGACGGTAGATTACAGAATTTTGCGAGTCGTTCTATCCCAATAGTCAGAGCAGTAACTGATACTGTAAGATTAACAAAGTATTTAACATCTCCAGATGGTATTGCCTTTATAGCTAAACAAAATGCTTTAGGTGCTGTTACAAAGGTTCAATTCAGAGATGGTGATAAATTGATGGAAGGAAAACAAAGATTTAAAGAAGGTTATAATCCATTGAGTACTTTAGGAGCTTCAGTATCACGATTAACCGGAACAACACCAAATATTTTATTTGACAGAGAAGAACCTGGTTTGAGTTCATTGTTTGGTAGGGATAGATATGGTAGTGTTGGACTGGGGCCCCTGCGTGAAAATGTTGAATATATATTAGATTCAACATTTACAGATGGTTCATCAGATTCAGTTGCCGGGTCTCTTTTTGGTCAATTTACTAATAAAATTAGATCAGCAATGAGTACTGCACTTGGGAGAGATGTAGAAATAAAACCAAAATCAGAGGGTGGTGACAAAATGACTTTGGCAACTATGATAAGAGGTACTTCATTAGAACCTATAGGCGTTCTAACAACAGGACTTGGTCATGGTAAACCAAACCAACTTTCATTTAATGTTGAAAAAGAACAAGAAGGAATGCCTTTCTACTTTAAAGATTTAAGAGATGACACCTACATATTTTTCAGAGCATACATAGACGGACTAACAGAAAATATATCACCATCTTGGGCATCAACAAATTATTTAGGAAGAAGTGAACCAGTTTATGTATATGAAAGGTCAGAAAGAGATATATCATTCAACCTTAAATTATTCGCACAGACAGAAGATGAGTTAACTTCAATATATCAAAAAATGAATAGACTTACATCATTGTGTTATCCAGAATACGCTAAGAATACAGTAGGTTCAACTACATCTGAAACCGGTGGAACTGTATTTGCATCCAACGCTATGCAAAGAATGAAACCACCATTAACAAAATTTAGATTAGGTGAATTATTTGGTAGTGAACATGCTGAACTGACTGGATTTATAAAAAGTCTTTCATACTCATATCCATCAGAATCACCTTGGGAAACTAAAGCAGGAAAACGAGTTCCCAAATATGTTCAAGTTGCAATATCATATCAAGTGATTCATATGACAGTTCCAAGTCTTGATTTTGCGAAGACGGATCCAGGTGGTAAATATAAAGATGAAACATTCTATGGAACAAATAAAGTTACAGGTATGGGAGTTTAGTAATGGCAAGATACGATACTACAAGAAGAACAAAATATACAAGTCCAGATAAAGAAAGAGTTGGTAATAAAGATAAATATAATACAACTATCTATCTTAAAGTCCCAGAAAGAAACGATGATATGTATTTTATTGCACAGGAAGGTGATAGATGTGATAATCTAGCAAATAGGTTTTATGGAAATCCACAATTATGGTGGTTCGTTGCAAGAGTCAATCATTTAAAAACAATGAATATACCAGCAGGAACATCATTAAGGATTCCAGCATCAGCTGAAAAAGCAAAAGGGTTTTAAACAATGATAAATAAGAGAATATTCGGTTCTGACATACCTAATAAAGTTAAGAAGAAACTTGCACTCAGACAAGCTTACGCACAAAGTACTAATCCAAATGAATCTTTAGCTGAAATAAATAAAAAATATAAAGGTGTTGATGGAGTCGGATTAGATAATGAATTTGACAATCAAGCTGATTTATCATCTCGAACACCGTTTGTAAGAATGTGGGTGGGTGTTGAGATATTCAATAGAGAAACAGATGAGGACGGAGAACCAGTTAATAAAACCTCATTAGCATCACGAATATATGTTGTCGGCAATCATACTTTAAATCAAGCTACAGCTAATCCTAATGAATCAGTAGGATTGGAACCTGGTAAAAGTGGCACTGATCCATTAATGCATGGTTTAGAAAATGATGATATCATTCCACCTGAATTTGGTACAAATGATAATCAATATCTGAAACCACCAGCTGGAATAACAAGTTTTACATCTACTACTGAAGGAACATTAGGTGTGATGAGAAAAACAACAGTAGGGTTTACTGTACATAACTTTCACGATTTTGATAAGATATACCAACGATACTTCTTACGACCAGGAGCTCAAATATTTGTTGATTATGGTTGGAATACTGGAGTATTATATGACCCAACCACAGTTGCATTTAAACATGAAAAACCAGATGGTGAAGATACTGCGACAGGATTATCAGTTGAAGAAATATTATATGGTGAGAAGCCGGGAGATAAGGTTAACGGATATGTTACAGAAGCACAGGGTGATTTAGACACTCTCATTGGATATGTAACTAATTATGATGCAAAGATATTAGAAAACGGTAGTGTAGAATGTTCAGTTGAAATAACATCAAAGAATATAGCGTTATTAAGTGAAAAATTTGATAATGCACAAGTAGGTCAATCTATAAAAGATAGATTACAATTTTTATTAGATACTGAAATAGACAGTATAGGTGTTTTATTTTTAACGTCAAAGGGTACTGCTCGTGATCATATCATAGACCGATTTAAAAATATAACTCCTAAAAGTAAAGGTCAATTTGACTACAGGCAAAAACGCATGGTCGAACCAAAATTACAGTTTGGCGCATTTAAATTAGAAAAAAATAATGTAGAATCTGGTGTAGGTCTAGATAAGGTGGTTGGTCAGACTTTTATGTCATGGGGATTTTTTGAAGATGTTATATTAAATCCTGAATTTGGTCTTGGTGAATCTGGTGAATCGATAGCTACAGGAACTAATACAGAAGTTAGAATTGATTCATCTGAATCATTTACATCACATGACAACCATTTAAGGGAGAGGCAAACTGTGATAGGTAGAGGCTATAAAGAAAAACTCAGTTTTTTATATCCTGAAAATTGGGATACAACATTTAATACTAAAGTTAATAAGAACCCAAATAATTCTAATTATGATGAAACTATTTTAAAAACATATAAAGGTAGTAAGACTAAATACGATATATTACCCGATATAGAAAGAATACCATTAAGAGAAATGTTTATTGATGTATCTATTGTCACGGAAGCTATCAAAAACGCCAAAAATTTAGTAGATTGTATAAAGCGAGTCTGTGAAAAAATAAATACAAATTCTGGAGATGTATATAATTGGGGAATATCTAATAATGGTTCTGATAATCTAATATCAATAATAGATAAAAATTATTTGGGAGTAGAACGAGATATAAAAGATGCTCAAAATATATATGATATGATGTTTGAGTTTGATGTTATGTCATCTAATTCTATCGTCAAAGGATATGATGTATCATTTACAATGCCAGAAGGTGGAATATCTAACATGATGGCCATTCAAGCTATGAGTGGTGATGTTGACACTAAAATATATAATGTAAATTCATTCATTGATTCGGCAGTAGCATTACAAGCTTTATTAAATATAGCTAAAAAATCAAAAGACGACCAGCAGAATGATGTATATAACACAATGGGTGTGGGTTATTATCCAGATATGGGTTCATTTAAAGCTAAAAAGATAAATAACGACTCTCTCAGAACTAATGCTAAAGTGTCTAATACATATGATAGAGTTACTGATATATTAGCTGCTAACCCTAATTTAGGAGGTAACATAAGTGGTACGAGTCAAAAGACAACTCCTACTACTATCAAAAAATTTGCAAAATATTCCAAAACTAGAGAAAAAGCAGCAGGTGTAGAGGTAATAATAGCAGCTAATGAAGAAGCTTCAGCTGCATCAGGTACAATAACAGTAAAGTCTATAAGTGATTATTACATATACCGTGCACGTTCTCAATTTCTTGAACATAAACACTCTACACCTCTACCAATGTCATTAACGCTGACTATATATGGTATATCATCTATACAACCAGGAGATATTTTCAGAGTTAATTATTTACCAGAATCTTATCGTAATATAGTTTATTTTCAAGTAATGAAAGTAACACAAGCTATTGATTCGTCTGGATGGTATACAACATTAGAAACTCAGTATAGATTTAGAGCTACTGATAAAATATTTGCAGAATTAACATATCCAGTATCATCAGTATCATTATCAGTGGAGACGATTAAGAAAAATAACCCACAGGCCACAAAGTCAACTGGAAATATAATTAATTCAGCACAATCTATCTCAACTAATACCAATATTAATCCTTCAAAGGAATTACTAATAGGCGCTGATTTTGATAAACTCGCACAATACATGGGTAGCCAAGAACTTCTTCACAATGATCCAATACTCAATAGATTCAAAGATGTTATTAAATTTAAAGCGGTAGTAGCGAATAGCCCGGCATCAGATATTAAAGAATATTACTTACCATATATAATATATGATAAAAATACATATGTAAATGGTGCACACTCTCAAACGGAAACAACTGGACTACTGTTTGATGATGAAAAGTTAAAATCATTCCTTAAATACTTTCCAGTAGCTAGTAGTAGTAGTTCTACTCTAACTATTGGTGGAGCTCCAATAACTAGCTTTTCTAGCGAAAAATTTAATTCAACAATAAATACTACAGTAACTGGATATATTCCAAGAATTGAGACCATACTAGCGAATGATGAATATTATTATTTATTATTTGGAACTGAACAATGGGTTACAATACCAATTGGCTTAACACAAGTCGGTTCAGATACAGGATTTATTACTTTACTTTCAGCACTTCTGATGGGTAATATGAAAAATCTAGAAAAAGTACCTGAGTGGAATGAAAAATGTGATAGATGTCATGAGAGATATATAGCATTCTCAGGACTCAGTATCAAATCGAAAAGCTTTCAAACAGCTAGATGTCAAAAGATATCTGACGATATCGCCAATGTAATGGGAACAAACCAACAGTACTGTCAATTTGTAGATACAGACGGTATGACCAATGACTGTCTTCCAGTAGTAGATGTTTGTTACGAATAATAGAAAAAAACATTAGGATTTAACACAAAAAAGGTTGTAAATTAAACTATGAGTTATATTGTAATACCTATATTTTCAGACCCATATCTACATCCATTACACAAGAATAATGGATTGTCTATGTTATATGTAAAGAAAATAGATGAAGATAGTCAAATGATATGTAATTATCATCCAGATTGTGGTCAATCATTAGAAGATTATAGATGGTTAGATTCGGAACTAATATACACACCTGATATGAAAACACTACTATCTGTATATCCATTTAAGAATGTATTAGATATGAATTACGAATGGTGGTCATTAAACAATAAACCATTTGACGATAGTGTAGTTAGAAACAATGCCTACGAGTTCTTCCATAACAAATATTACAACGCAAAACGATTAAACGAAATCATACCGATGGTTAAACACATAGAATATTGTGATGAACTATGTGATAAGATGTCGGTTACTATGAATTTAGAAGAACAACAATACGCAAGAGAAGTATCATCAGCATTCTACTCAATAGAAAAGAATGGTATATGTGTATCAGATGATGTATGTGATATATTTGATGAGAGAGTGAGAAAACACATATCAGAAGGAAAATTATACACAAAATACAATCTATGGACATCAACAGGACGACCAAGTAACTCATTCGGTTCAGTAAACTTCGCAGCCCTAACAAAAGAACAACGGAAGGTGTTCATACCAGAAAATGACTATCTCGTAGAATTTGATTACGACGCATACCACGTTAGACTTATCGGTAGTTTAATTGGATATAAATTCCCACAAGCATCTGTACACGAATATTTATCAAGTTTCTATGGTTGTACATATGAAGAATCAAAACAGATAACATTCAAGATTTTATATGGCGGAATACCAGATGATATAGCAAAATCAATACCATTTTTCAAAAAAACAAAAGAATATACAAATGAATTATGGAGTAAATATAATAGAGATAATTTCATAGAAACTGATATTTATAAGAGGAAACTTATAAAGAAAAACTATACAGATATGAATCGTAGTAAATTACTGAATTATCTATTACAGGCATATGAAACAGAATGTAATATAAAGACGATAATTGAACTACAACGATATTTATATGAGAAGAAAACAAAATTAGTGTTATATGGCTATGATAGTTTCACAATAGATTACAATAATTCAGACGGAGTAGATACTTTGAAAGAAATAAAGAAAATATTAGAGAGAAATGGTCATTTAACAAAAGCCAAAGCAGGAGCGAATTTGGGTGAGTTACAATCAATTCAAGATAGGTTATAAAATATGAAACACATTTCAGAAATAATAGACGATGTATTAACAGAATGGGCATATCGAGTACATGACGGAATGCCTGATGTTGATAATCCATTACATATGGCTCAATTAGAACATAGTCTAAATGATTTAGAATTTCCATCACAATTTATTGTTGAGTTTATGAGTAATTTGAGAGAGAAGGATGATGGTAGATTAGATGATAAAGAAAAAGAGAAAGCTAAAAAGATGGGATTGGTTTCTCTTGGATATGGTAATTATGGAAAAGAAGAAGGTGGTGAAACTACTCATAAAAATGTAGATGGTAGACTTGTTGCTGTTGGTGATGATGATAAAGATGATACTGCAGGTGACCCCGATGATTCTTGGGATGATGAAGAAGGAAGAGCAAAACCAAAAATTGTTGAACCTGAACCTAATCCTTATAGTGTGAAAAAGGATAAAGACGAGCCTAAAAAAGTTAAATCATACCAAAATACACCTAATGAAATTTTACAAGATAAAGGAAGTGATTGGGAGATAAAACAAAAAGGTTTAGAGTATGGTTATAACGAAATAAAAGATGAAAATGATAATACTATATTCAAAGCTGCACCTGGTAATGCCGGTTCAATGTGGAATGAGATTATGAGTGGTGAGGTTAGTAATATATTACAAGCAGAACCTAACTTAACCAATGAAGAAATTACAAAAAGAATTATACAACAATTTGGAGATACTACATTAGCAGAACAGAATAGTGGTAAGAAAGCAACAGCTGGATTAGGTGTAAATAAATCTAATAGTCCTGAAGAATTTCACGACAATTTGGAATTATATTCAAAGACTTTAAATACAGTAAAAGCAGGTAGAAGAAAACATAACAAAGCAGTAAGAAGTGCAGAAGCTCTTGACATTAAAAATCCAAAGATAACCAATTTTTATGGACATAAAGATTCCTTACAAGCTATGCAAGACAGAATTGATGAGATGCCCGAAGAAGCTAATATTTATTCGGTTGATAAGAATGGTAATCGGTATGAGATTCCAAAGAAAATTGCAAAATATTTAATTAGTAAATCAGGTGGGGGAGAAAACCCATCAGATACAGCTACCTTTGTTACAGACCCAAAAACTGGAAATATTATAATGCATTTCCATTCAGATAAAGATACTTTAGATGCAATAACAGCACAATCATCCCCAAATAAAGAATATACAAAACTTGATGAGCTAATCGATGAAGCATTTAAGAATGGTGATGTTAATGAAGGTCAAAGAGACCAGTTAAAAGGTTTCAATGTACAACATAGAGATGCATTAGCAGAAATTGAATCAGAGCTAAAAACAGTACAGAAGGAAGCTGGTTCTTTTTTCTCAAAGATGAAAAGTTCTGACTTAGATAATGTATTGAATAATATCAAGGGAGACAAAGATTCAGATGGTAAAGTGACCAAAAGTTCTAAAGGTGATACAATAGAAAAAACATCTACTAAATGGACAAATGCTACAAAGAAAAAATTCTCACTCCCATCACCACCAAAAGGAAATTTTTCTGTATATTTATCTGATGAAGCTAAAGAAAATTGGGATAACATGTCTGATAATGAAAAGGAAAAAGAACAATTAAGAGCTTTTTTTAATTTTATGGGTGATTCACCTGAAGAAAGAGCTAAAAAATTAGGAAAAGAGTATGATGAAAATAAACCAATAGTTTCAACTGATAAGGAAGATGCATTACTTGATAGGATAAATGCTAAATATAGAAAATTAGGTTCACCAGATACATATGGTCAAATTGAAGAAATTAGACAAAAACATGCTATAGCAGAAAAAGACCATTATAATAATCTAAATGGATATTATATACCTGATGGGTCAGATATACCTCTTGGTCAAAAAATGGAAGCGAGTACAGTATTTGACCAATTCCATTTGGAAGCAATGAATCCTAACTCTAAAAAAGGAGTCCACGCATATCCAGGTTTATTTGAAACAAATCATGGTGGATTATCTGTTGATGGTAGTGTGTTGAGAGATGTTTTTGGTGTCGATAATAAAGAAAACTTTACTGCAGAATTTTCTTTTGAAACACAAGGACAATTGGGAGGTTCAGGTGCAATGAAAGGGAGAACTACTGGTGAGACAAGAAATGTTTTTCTTCTTATTAAAGATGAAGAAGGTGTAGAAAAAGAGAGAATTTATGTTGGAGAAAAAAGATTAAGAACTAAAACTGGTAAACTGGGTAAATTACAGACTGTGTATAAGTGGCACAATGATGCTATAAAGAAATTTAAAGAAAAAGGACATACAGCTTAATAATGAGAACCCAACTATTAGCTACATTCACAACTAAAACAGACCTCGAAACAACAATCGAGAATATCAAAGGTGCTTATACAATAGCATTCAGTAAGATATATGTCTTACAAAATGAAGATAGTGTGAGTGAGTTAATATGTACATACAATGTAGATTTAGCAGCAGGTGCAGATTT
>JGI25133J35611_10001363_pt1 | contig 13135 bp, 7 predicted proteins | sample ETNvirenome_6_85_FD_35611 | JGI IMG/M metagenome (IMG submission 35611) | reverse complement strand
TTGCTGCATCTGGCACACCAGTCCCACCAACTCGACGGGCTGGCCGTCATGGAGGAAGGTGATAACGACAAAGAATGGTGGGCAGTTGTCGAAGTGTACCGTAAGGACATGTCGCATCCGTTCCGATACAGAGGCCGGTACGCCAAATCAGGGTCGAACAAACAGTACGGACCCGAGATGGCAGTCAAATGCGCCGAAGTCATGAACCATTCTGAACGACGACTCAGGGCGATAGCCGACGGCGAATGGTGGCGTGAACAGGCATCCTGCAAAGACATGGACTCGGAGACGTTCTTCTCCGTCCACACCAAACAGGAAGCCGTCGCGACCTGTCAAACATGCCCCGTCAACAACTGCTGCCTCGACTACGCCCTTGAGTTCGAATCAGAGTTCGGCATATGGGGCGGATATACGGCCCGTCAACGAGTCCGGTACCGCCGCGAACTAAAACTTTACGCTGCTACCCAGTTACGACAAGGTAGACGGGGTGCCATCTCCAAACTGGGAAGCGACGACACTCTTAGCGAGTGACAACACCGCAGCAGCACCAGCCACAGCAGCAGCCTCAACTGAAGCCAAGTCGGCGACAGCGAACACGCTCAGAAAAGCCTGCAAGAACGTGACAACAGCCCGTTCAAGTATGTCTCGGTAGTTCATTAGTACGATCCTCTCTTGTGGGCGACCTTTTTGCCCGACTTTTTCGCAGCAGACTTAGCCTGCTTGCGTCCCTTAGCCGTATACGGGAAGTGTGTATCACCGACCCGAGGCACTCAAGATCACCTCCAATAGTTCTGGGTTGCGTTTTGCCAGCGCATACAGATTGTCGACCTTGAACACTTGGCCACGTATCCGCGCCTGTTCGTATCCTAGCGCATCACCCCAGTCGCCTGTACGCAACGCCCGATTCACCGCGTCACCAGCAGCCTGTTCACGAGCCAACGCAGACTTCTGCAACTCGAACGAACGCGACCGTTTACGAGGCGCAAACGGCAACCCGAACGACGACCAGATACGGGCAACAAACGCATCCGGGTTGTTGACCCGCATGTTGCGAAGTTCTCTACTACCTGAACTGATGCCAGCCAACTCGACGAGGCCAGCGACCCCCTCAACCTGAGGGACAATCGCCTTTGGCAACGAATGAAGAATGCTGGGAGCCGTCGACCTCAACCGCCCCGTCTCCGGGTCATACGACATCTCCGGGTACAACCGGGCACGACCAGACATTGGGCTGACACCCATCGACTCCATCACACTCGACGCGATCGGAGACATCTGCGTCAAAAACCCGAGGACCACACCAGACCCGTACTCGCGTGAATCAAAGTCGGCGTACCGGGCCACATCGGCCCACGGGTTGGCTGACCGCATGTTCACCGACCACTGCTTCGTGTCTGGTCCTTCCTTGCCGATAAAGAACGTGGACGCCATCCACTGAGGAATCCCCTCCCGGTAATCTTCCATCTCGTTCGCAGCAAAGTTGGTCAACACCGATACCCGCATCGGATGGTCATACGGCAACGTGAACGTGTACTTCAACACATGCTTCATCCAGCCGTAGAACGGGAACACGCGACGCATGATTGTGCGCTCCCACGGAAGCATCGCATCCCAATCTTGCAGAATCTTGTTCGCCAACTTGATGCCAGACTCGGCAGCCTCCGTAGCCGTAGCACCCCGCGCCAACGCCTTGTCTGACTCGTCGAGATAAGCCATAGCCCGGTACACGTTGTCGAACCATTCGTTGATTTGAAACGACTTGTTCGCAGCCTTCTGCACGTTGCGAAGCGTTTCCCCCAACCAACGACCCTCGCCGATACCCCACATAAACCCTGTGCGCTTGTCAGTAGCGAGCCTTGAAATGTCCTGCGTGAACGCCTTCGTCAAATCCGGGTCGACCATCGCAGCACCAGTAGAAATCTCGGGCGGCAGTTCACCGTCGTCGACCATCTTCTTCGCACGTTGCAGGTGCCGCAGCACCGTCGGATCGGTGCGAGCCATCAACATCGCCATACCGCCCACAGCGTTGTAAACCAAGAACCGGGGAGACAACGCCAACGCAGACACACGAAACACGTCCATTACCTGATCGTAAGTATTGCGAAACGGTATCAACCCGCCGGTTTTCTGCATCCCCTCGACCGTGGCTGAAACACCCCGCGGCATGTAAATGTTGTCGATCGCCACCTTCGCATCCTCAGGGTCGGTACCCAACCCGCGTCGGCGGTACTTGATCTTCGACTGCGGCGCCCACTTCTCACTCAGCCCCCATTTCGTCGGGTTTACCGTGGCCCAGTCCTTACGGATAACCCGTTGAGCAATGTTTTCCGGAGGAACATGCGGCTGCTTTGCACGCTGAGACGCAATCTCGTCGGAATACATGTCCATCAAGTCGTCCCAAGTCTTGCCGAACATGTTGAACAACCCGGTCAAACCAGCAGCCTCGTCTCCGAAATACAAAGCCTCGGTAGCGGTGCGTCTAATAAAATCAGCAGAGTTCTGTTCAAACGCGACAGCGAGGTTGCGGATGTAAGGCTCCGGGTTGAGGTACCGCTGCTTGAACATNGACGGAGTAACAATCTTTTGGCCGAACAGTTTCCCCGGAGCGCGGCCACGGTTACCAACTTGGCGATGCGGCAACCACACCGGTTCGTAACCCGCTTTCCGCAACGACGCCACCGTGTCAAACGCCTCACGTTCCAGAAGCCGGAACTCTTTTTCAGGAACACCAGCAGCCTTCGCAGCCTCCTTGTACTTGCCGAACGTCAACTTGCGTGTGGCATTGTCAGACACCGACGGGGACGACAAACGCCTAGCCAGCAACGAACTCAACACCCGGTTNTACATCGGCTGCAACCGGGCAGGCAGATTCCTTATGCCGCTAGCCCACTTCGTCGCAGCAATCTCCGCTTCAGTCATCTCGTCGGCGATCTTCCCCACCAACCGAGACTCATCAGCCATCCCAGTTTCGATAGCCTTAGCGGACTTCGCCAACCGCAAACGNGCCCCCGCCAAACTGTTCCGCGCCGTTTTGAGCGACTGATTTGTAGGCATATCTGCATACACCGCTTCGATACGAGACTCGATGCGGGCCAGTTCATCAGCCAACNCAGGCGACTTGGTGGAAGCGAGACGGCGAACTTCGTCCATCGTTTTCGAACCAAGTTTGTTTCGCGCCGTGCGAAGATGCTGCCGGGCCGCTGTGTAATCGCCGGTGCGGGCAGCAACCTCTGCTTTACGCAACGGACCGGGATTGTCGACCGTTCCAACCATCCCTGCTTTGAGGTTCGAAAACGCCGTGTCGATACGTGCCTTGCGTTTCCGNGCCGAATCCACCTTTTTAGATGTTGACTTTTTACGCGCCGCAGCAACCTTGTACCCCGCTGGGTCACCCGGATCGGTGACCGTGCGAGCCTTACGTGTCGCCAGCAACGCCTTCGACTTCACCGGCGACGGCTTCACACGTATACCAGCGGATTCCAGTTCCGCCGCAGCAGCAGCCAAATCGTCACGGACACTAAACAACGGGTGGCTGATGCCCTGTGAATCTATGTCATCCAACTGGTCGTACAACTGCCTCAACGCAGCCTCATCCGGGTGGCNGGCCAAAGTCTCCTTTACTTCACGNAACCCCGGCTGCGCCTCCCCNGACTTCACCGCCTCGATACGAGACTGAAGTTGCGACTCCATCTCCGTGGCCCGNTTCAACGCCAGTTCCGCCTGCAACACATCGTCGGCAGGNACAGACGCAGCCTTCGCACCAGACTCCAACGCTGCGATACGTTCGTCTATCTGCGCCAAATGGGCAGTGTTTTCTGCCAACCGGCCAGCCTGANNAGACGAAGACTCAACGATGGAAACACCGGGCTTTACAAAATCTCCTTCGGCCATCTGCCGGATCGGTTCCCACTCAGGGCTACGNGGCACCATCTCAGCCAACCGTTCAGGAAGAATCTCAGCGGCACGATCCAACACACGCANCGCAGCCACCGACACAGGCCGCCCCTCCACCATGACAAACGCTTCGGCAGCNTCNACAGTTGCAGCATCCAACAAATCGACAGTGATCTGATCTNCTGCGTCGGCCGTCAACCCGGCGCGTTCCGACTCCACGAACTGGGCGGCATCCAACTCGGTCCAGTCGTCAATCGCTGACAACTTGTCCAACGCCTCATCGGAAAAGTTTCTGAACGCTGTGTTGCCGTGAACAACTTCACCCTCAGCCGCAGCGAACTCTTCCGAAAGGGTTCGACGGGCACCCCAACTCGACACCTCAATCGTCGGGTCGAACTCGTACACCTCCCACGTAGTTCCCTTCTCATCGACCACACGTCGGGTTCCACGACCCGTGCGAATCATGTCCTTTTCCCGACTCGTCAACCTTGTTGGATAACTGTCGCCGGGGCGTGGACGACTCGTCACAGGGTCGATGCGGTAATCAGACGGGTCGTGGCCCTTAGCAACCCGAATAGTTGCCTCGTCGGTTATGTGCCGATCCANCAAATCGGCGATGTCATCNTTGATGGTGCTGCTGATGCGAACCCGGACAGCCTCAGCAGCCTCCGGTGTCCCCACACGGAACGCACCAGCCTCGTCGGCAGCAGCCAACAACGACGCACGACGTTTCTTCAGCGACCGGCGAACCAACTTTGCTACACGAGACTTCGACGGTTCCCGAGAAAACGCTTCACCATCAACAACCTTGTTTTCCCAACCCCCCGCCTTCAACTCGTCGACCTCGTACGCCAACCGGGTCATCTCCACCTCGACATCGCGGCCCAACCGATCCAACCGCGGCACCGTGATCGTCTCATCTAGATTCACGGCAGCATCACCCATCTGGTCGTTCAAAGCGCGGACACGATCCTCCAACGAACCGGGATGCAACCGCCCCTCAGCAGCCGCTTTCACGTTACGAGCCTGAGCCGGAGTCAACCGACGCTCCACCACAACCCGATTCAACTGTTCCTGAGCAGCGACACGCCGATCCACAACCTCAGCGGCCCGTTCAGCGACAACTTCGCCATCCAACTTCTGGCGGACCTGCAACAACTGGCCCTCCTCGGTTGAAGGCGCCCGGCCAGCACGCTTCGTAACAACCGACTCGCCTTCAAACGCAGGAGACCTCTCCCCGGCCAAATAGGCAGACTCGCCGGAACGCAGCGGAGCCACATCGTCAGGCCACGCCGTCTCCTCAACGACATGGCTCTTAGTTGGAGCCAACCGAGACGCAGCGTCCGTGTCAGACTGAAGCACCCGTTCAGCCTTCGCCACATCATCGGCTTGACCCAAATCAGGCATCNCCAACCGTTCAGTGCTGGTAACCGCTTCTGTTATCTCATCGGAGAACCGGACAGCATCAACAACAGACAACGACGACTCCAAATCGGCGATCTTCGCTGTTGTTTCNGCATGAACCGTTTCCGCACGAACACGTNTCGCTTCGGNAGTTTCCTGCGACTTGCCGGTCTTCTTCTTCCCTCCCTTAGCCTCCTGAATGTCTTTCAGATGCTTGCGGACAGCAGGAGTATTCGGGAACAACTCGCCGTTGACCGACAACACTTCACCAGTTNCCTCACCGTGCTTGCCGTACCAGTCGCCCATCGCCTTAGCGTCCTCAACCATCGACGACCACGCATCACCGCGGTTGGAATCGACCGCCCACTTAGGTGGCGCANCGCCAGACTTCCAANGGCCCTGCTCCAAATAATCCCACGTTGCCGTCATCTCCGCGTCGTCGAACGTGTCGNCCCAGTTGAGAAGATGTTCCTGAAGTTCGGTGTGAGTACCGACACCGGGCCTGCCCANCGACGCCTCGCCGANCACACCCTCCTCGGCGAGGCGTTGACCCTTGCGGAACTCACGAGCCGTTTGCGTAGCGGAACGACCCCAACCACGGTTCTCCAGATTCTGAGCGGCACGCTTCCACGGGCTGGAACCAGTGAGACGACTCAACGCCGCGTCAGTCAAACCAGCCTTCGATGCGATCGGCAACAAATCCAAGAACGTGAACAACGGATGCTTAGCGAGTTCCCCCGGACCCTTGTCTCCCTCGTAGCCACCACCCAGCATCTCCGCTGTGAACGAACCGGGAACCAACCGGATACCGGGAGCACCAGCGATCTTCGCTATCCCCTTGCCGAAATCCCCCTCCGACATGGCTTCCAAACCAGCCGAAACTGAAGCACCCAACCCGGTTTCCGGGTCGCNCATCGCCGCAGGTTCCTTCAAAATAAACCCCGGTAGTTGCGGCAACCCGAGAACAATGTCCCGCAAATCGGTAGCAGCGTTCTCAANGAACCCGCCGACCCGACCCGTTTCACCACCCTTACCCTGAGCACCAAGAATCGACACCGCAGCCTCGCGGTCCGACATCGGGTTGCCGCCCCGGTTTACCCGTTCCTGATCGTAAAGGTAAACCTGTNGAACAATGTCCAACGGGACGTTGTTCGCCATAGCCACCTGAGCGCGGCGACGCCACCGTTCCTTGGAAGTTTCGAGACCCTTGGTTCTACCGGGAAGAACCGGCGTCGTGAACGTCGCCACGACTCATCAACCCACGCCGGACAAAAGCGCCCCAAAGTCGTCCAAGCCGGGCAACTGGCCTCCCAAAGACTGAGAGGTTTGACGCTGCTGCGCGCCAGCCAAGATCGCTGACTGCGCCGGAACACCCACCGACGCAGCAAACCCTTCTTCGATGTCGCCAGCAGCCCGCTGCGCCACCGCTATCAGCCTTGCACGAGTGGCCTCGTCGGCGATATGGCTGAAATCCTGTGTTCTCAAACCGTTAGCGACATCGTGCAGCGGACGCAACTCGTCGCTGATCGTGCTGGTTATCGCAGAAATGTCTTCAGCAGAATAGATCGGCGTGAGTTCCTCCGGGTTCCACGGGAAACCAGTCAAACCAGCAATACGACCCGACGTGAGAACCATTTGGAAAGCCTGCTCCGGGTCGAGCATTGCCGTCTCAAACATCGAGTTGAACATTTCCAACTGCTTCGTTGCCGCCTCGACAACCTCGTCGGGGTTCTCAACCCCCTGCAACTTCGCTGCCGTTGCGAACATGTCACGGCCGTGCTTCGATATGTCGAACTTTTCTTTCACATCTTCGCCGAAAAACGCACCGAGCACCGGCATCTGCTGAATGTAATCAGCAGCCTTGCCCTGAGTCAAAACGTTCAACGCCATGCCGACCGGTGCACCCACCAAAGCACCGATCCCGCCCCACGACGCACCAAACGACGCACCAATCAACATTCCCTCAGCGACCTGATCGCCCTGAGTTCCCTCGTCGTACCATTCGTGAACCCGCAGCAGGTAGCCGACGCTCGCCACAGCCATCGCCGGGTTCGCAGCCTTCCACACACCAGCAGCCGACGAACCAGCCGCAGTACCCCTGATCCGGCCACCCTTACCCTTAGCGACATCCCTAGCAGACTCGAAAATCTTCACCGGGTTACGGAACGTCTTAGCCCAGTTCTTCACCCCTATGCGCGCCTTCGCATAATCTGTATGCCCCACACCACCACCGGCAGCGGCAGCGCCAGCGCCAGCAGCAGCCAGACCGGGCTTTGCTGAAGTCGGGGAAACCTTCAACGCAGACGCAGCAGCCTTGACCGACCGCGGATTCCCCATCGGCCGACCGGGACCAGTTGAACCAATCGGACCCATCTGGAACGGACCCTTAGCACCCGCCCCGGCAGACGTTGGGATTCTCGGACGACCAGCACCCGCCCCGCCAGCAGCAGCAGCCGTACGGCTAGGCACCTGAGAAGCCAACCCGCGCATCGCAGCGTTCTGACGGGTCAATGCCGCAGTCGGATTCAAATGAGGTGAACCCATCGACTGCACCAAACTCGACGAAGCACGTCGCGGCATCGGAATCCCCCGACTGCCAGCCGGAGGAAACGCCGTCGCCTCAGACCACGGACGGGGACCCCGCCCGAACGGACCCAACTGGCCGCCCAACACCTGCTGCACGCCAGCACCCGAACGAGGTGAAGCCGCCGCCCTAGCCGCAGCCTGACCCGCTGTTCGCCTGGCATCCTTAGTGATCCAGAGGTCCGAAGGTGAACCTGGACCCAACTGCAACGGCGGCCTAAATGACGAAGCCGACCGACCGCCTATCATCGGAGAAGTCAACTGGCCCGCCAACTGGCCAACCGGTGGACGGGCGCCGACAGATACGTTGCCGAACGTCGAGGTTCCCGGACGTACACCGCCGCCGCTAGGGCTGGCCATGCCTCGGAACACGTTAGCCAACTGCGGGTTACCGGCAGCCTCGAACTGTTGCGCCAACTGACCTAACAGTTGAGCAGGAGTAGCCATGTCAGAATCCTAACCTATCTCGGTGGACCATAAGCAGGCCCCGGTGTAGCCACGTTCGGAAACTCGGTGTAACCCCCGCCAGACCACGTTGACAGCGCCGCGTTTACCAAATGGTCTGTGTTCATCACGTCGGCAGGCACGTTGTTCATCAAACCCTCCAACACTGGCAACGCAAACGAATCACGTAGAGTCGCTGCCGTACGATCCACGCCCGTAGCGAAATCAGGGTAGTTCTTCACACCAACCTCGTTGAACTGGTCGTACTGGTCACGGTCCGGATCACCCGGTTTGCCGCCCTGCTTCGTGGTAGCCAACGGGTTGAACCTTGCTGTCGTACCCTCAGCGGCCATCCATGAACCAAGTGTTTCCAGATTGTTCGCCAACACAGGCGCACCCAGTTCGTTCAACAACGCTGGTGCGAAGTCGTCGGACTGACCCAACTGACCGGACAAATCTTCCGAAGTGGTTCGCCGTCCTCCGGGGTCCATCGTGTACCCGGTCGCCTGCGGGGCTGCATTGAACAAACCTCCGAACATGCTCCCGAAATCGAAATCTTCGAACGCTCCCGGGTCGAACGCTCCCGAGTCGACTGGATCTTCCGGCGGGTCCCAATCCTCAAAAGGTCCAAGCCCCGTGTCATCTCCGGGCCCATCGTCGACTGGAGGTTCCTCAAAGACCCCGCCCCCGTCGTCGCCGCCGCCGAAGTCGCCCCCGAAGTCGCCCTCGTGGGGGCCTTCGTCCATGCTGCCCATGCCGCCCCCGTCCATGCCGGGTCCGCCGCCCCCGCCGCCGCCGCCGCCGAAATCGCCGCCGCCGAAATCGCCGCCGAAGTCAAACTCGGAGTTGAAGCCGCCCATGTCAAAGTCAAACTCGGGGTTGAACTCGTACTCAAAGGTGGGGTTGAAATCCATATCAAAGTCGGGGTTGATCTCGTACTGCGGAATAAAGACTTGGCTCGCAGATTCCGTAGCCCCCGGATACGAAACTTCGTCAAACAGAGTCGGAAACGCTGACGTGATCTGCTCAGCGTCAGCCTGCGTCATGCCAGCCAACACAGGCGCCCACTGTTCAATCGCCTGTTTCGCAGCCACCGTCGCCGCTATGCCGCCCCTAGCCTCCTGCTGTTCCATTTGATCAGCGCGGTAATCTTCCTTCGCGGCGGTTATCTTACGCCACTCCTCGTGTTGCGCTGCCTGCTTCGCCTTTTCCTCCGAGTAGCCGACACGCTGCAAGTCGATCGTGTCGATTTCACGCTCAACAGCGAGTTGGTTCAACAAATCGTTTGCTGCCAAAGTCCGTTGTTCCAAACCGACACCCTCGGTTTGCAACTCAAGGGCAGACAACGCCAACTGAACGTCCGCCTCGTCGTAATCCAACTCGGCGAGTTGATTAGCGATCTCGTCGCTGTCCAAACCGAGTTGCGAAAGCCGACGAGTCTGGTCGGAAATCTCCAACTGGATACCCAACCGGTCGGTGTCCAACCGGGTGATCGCATCAGTAACATCGGCAGCCGACCGGCCCAACCGGTCCGCCATGAACTCGANTTCAGTAAAGTCCATGTCCAACGCACGCAGGTTCGCATCCAAGTCGATGTCGGCCCTGTCTCTCGCCGCTTCGATCTCCGTTGACTGGTAACCGGTTTGCGCCAACAGTTCCCGAGACGCCAAATCAAGACCGGTGTTACGCAACGCCAACTCGTCCAACGCCAGTTCGCGAGAACGATCCAAGTCTGTTACGTCTTCCCGTATCCCAGTAGTAAACGACGCTCCGCGTGCATAAGCGTCACGTAAAGCAGCCTTCATGGCACGGTCAGCCTGAAGGCTGGTGGATTCCTTCTCCAAATCGAGTCGCTGACGCTCCACCGATATGCGCCCCTCGCCGACAGCGGACTCCTCACCCAGCAACGCTTCGCGAGCCGCCAACAACGTGCGGGCAATCTCATCCAAATCCCCCACGTCTTCCTTCTGGTAACCGATTTCTCCCTTCTCCAAATCGGTCATCGACAGTTGATCAGCGATCGTCGCCAGATCACGTCCCAGAGACGCTTCGGTCAAATCAACGTCGCTGAGAGTCTGGTTCAAGAAGTCGATTGACTCGCCGACACCCGCCGCGTCCAAGTCGATGCGTTGCTGGTCAATGCCGAGACCCGCCCGGGCCAACCCGACACGGCCCAACAAGTTGTTGGCTTCCTGCTNATCCAACCCGAGTTGCATAAGCCGCAACTCCAGTTCCTCACCGGTGATCGCCGACAAATCCATGTTGGCTGTCGCCGCCNNCATGATGTTCTTCTNACGATTATCGAGAAGACGTGTACGTTCCTCCCAGTTTGTAAAATCGACAGGTTCCTGCGCCGCCGCCACCGTGGACTCATACTCGATCAGCGAACTCAAACCGGCAATGTCTTGAGTAGACACCTGCTTTGCCAAGTCCATAGCACCAGACACGATGTTCGCGCCTATTTTACCTAAAACACCCGGAGCGGCACGCTGCTGGCCGGGCGGGGAGGTCGCCCACTCGCCCGCCAGCGCTCCCCCCTCACNGCCCACGTCGAGCGCGCCCGGTAACACGCCTCTGTCACCGCCGCCCGGCGGATCGGAGTCAGCAGGCAAAGTGCCAGCCGGTGGCTCCGACTGACCCGGAGGAATCGCCTCCGTGAAAAGGTTGCGTCTTACCATTCGCCACCCCACAACCAACCCGGCAGATGCGACTGACCAACCTGAATGAAATCTCCCTGATCAGTCCACCGACGAGTCCGATCCAACATTTCAGTCAACGAATCCATGTACAACGCACGAGCCTCCTGCCAGCGAGGATCACGGTCCTTACGCAACGCAACCATTTCGCAATACGTCGTACACAAATCTTCATAACCAGAAGGAACAGGAACGGTAGACGAATCGGCTGTACCGTCAGTCGCCAAATCAGTGGAATGCTGATAGTAGAAGACTTTCAAAACACCCACCTCGGAAGGAGTCGGATACAACACAACCTTCAACGCAGGCGGATACCCCCACATTGTGTAAAAGGTGGGGTAACCCTTCGACGTGGTTTGCGACGACCACCACACAGCGTCCATCGAGTTGAAATCCCGGTACTCCAATGGGTACACATTCGACGACGCCGTAGGACGCCACTCAACCCTGTGTACACGCAACGTGTCAGTAGGAAGCGTGTACTCCTGCGTATCCGCAACAACCGAAATGTTTGAAGACGACTGAAGGGTTTCAGACCGGCGCGACATGTCGCGTGCAGCCTCGTTGATCCACGTACGCAACTCGGCGTCAGTCCACTGACCAGAAGTCGTTTCGTCGAGTTTGTTTCGTACGTCCGTTAGCAGCGAAGTGAGGGTAGCCATACAGCCATGTTACCAGCGTTCAGATTTGCGGTCAGCAACGAGTATAGGCGCTTGCCATACCACGCCATTGCCCGGAACTGTAATCCAAAGAGCCTGCTGCGGTGGCTCAAACCCGAAGTTCATTGTCGAGGCAAACTCGTCGAACCCTTTCGTTGAACCGTTCACAATCAACCCGTTGGAAGCCGCCTGAATCAACTGATGCCAATGACCGCACACCATGATGTCGAACGGAGAACCCATCGCCTCATAGTTCTGCAACTTCTTGGCGCGCATTCGTAGCAGGGGCGGCCAGAGTCCACCGATCCCCTGACCGCCCCGCGCCTGATCGCCATGAGTCAACAAATACGTCGTGTCGTACACCGGAACAATCGCATCTGTCGACTCTGGTATCTGAAACGATACATGGTCGTCGTCGTTGAACATGAGAGCCAACTGATGCGCCAAAAACCAGTCGAAGTTGTCGCGTGCCCGCAGTTTCGACCGTGGCTTACGGGTCCGGCGAGAATGGTTACCGACAACGCACGGCACATGCACCTTGCCGAACTCGTCAGCCAACATGGCTATACCGGAAGCGATGTGTTCCGACCAAAACAGCAGCGACCCCAACATGGTGTCCTCGTTGGTTTCGGTTAGTTCATCGTGGATGTCCCCCGAGAAAATGTCTCCCCCGAGAAACAGCACCACACCGTCGTATTCCAACCCCGACAAATACTCGCGGGTCAACACCACTATCTTGTCGAAAAACCTTCGTAATCGCTTTACNGCTATGTTGCGGTCATAGGCGTTNACGTCGTTCATTTCCTCAGGACGCACCACCTCGTCGAAATGGCAGTCAGACAACACGACACAAATCGTGCCCACCGAATCTTTCTTTGCTCGACGCGGAGTCAACCACTTCGGAGTAGACGACAGTTTCGACTGCAAACCACGGAACACCCGTAGTTCCTTAGACAACGTAAGCAGTTCATCTTCCGCCTTAGACAACGCTGCCTTCGCAACGTCGCGTTCAGCACGGACATGTGCTACCTGAGTGGCGGTAACAAAGTCGGCTAGATCAGGCGTGGCGGCGTCTGAAGTGCTCAATCTTCGCATCCGTCGCAGCGTCGAAACCTAGGGTGTGGAGCCACCGCACAACTTTGCGGGCGCCCACATGATTCATGCTGAGAATCTGTTCCTTCACATCGTCAGGGAGTTCCGACTCCGCCCACATCGTCGTAGGACGACGATACGTGTTGGCGTACTCCTCTAACGTCTGCTGCTTAGATGCCATTCGGCACCTCCGGTTTCCACATAGCCGACCATGACTTAGCACCCACCACACCATCAACAACGAGCAGGCACGCCCGTTGAAGTCCTTTCACCGCACGCCTAGTTTTCCTGCCGAACACACCATCAGCGGTGCCACAGTTGAAATCCAAAGCATTCAACCGGTTCTGCACCACACGAACATCT
>JGI25133J35611_10001310_pt1 | contig 13385 bp, 17 predicted proteins | sample ETNvirenome_6_85_FD_35611 | JGI IMG/M metagenome (IMG submission 35611) | reverse complement strand
TACGTTCTCTTGGCTTTTAAAACGGCGTGCGGCATCGTTATCCTTCTTACTAGCGCCAAGCAAAACTTTTTCTTCTGGCTTTGCAAGTTCTTCTATATAATAATAAGACTGTTCAACAGGAGTGGGTTTTTCACCTATTAGAAATACAACATTGTCTAAACCTTCTTTGTCTGCAAGAAGACGGAAAATCTTTTGAGACATTTCTGGTGTGAATCTAATATCTGTTGGGTTGTTTCTTTTCCTATCCCCAGGTTCCAAGGCTTTTTTGGAGATATAAACTTTTACAACATCAGCTAGATCAGCATAATGTTTTATCATTTTTATATGACCTAAATGGGGTGGCTTGAAGGCGCCGGGGATAACAGCTGTATCTGCAATTTTTTCTCTCTTACCTTTAACAAGAGAAGGTTCTTTTTCGGCGTCCATTTTTTGTTTTATCAAACCACTCATTCCCTGAACAATAAAGTCTCCTGTAAATTTTACAGCATTGGGAACTTCATTTATTTCTGGACTTCTTATTATTGCGCCCTCTTCATCTTGGAGGCTTCCAAAAGTATCAGCCTCTAAACTGTTCTTGATCTGTTGGCCCAATAGGCGAGTGGCGTGCAGTATTATGGCCCCGTCTCGGGCTTTTTGTCTTTGTGAAGGATCTTCAATAAATTGATCCAGAGGCATACCAGCTTTCATAACATTCAGATAAAGATCTTTATGTAAGGCATGAAGCTTTCTACCGTCAATTAGAACAACCTTTTCATAACCTGGATTGGAAACTTCTGAAAGCCATTGAGATAATGGTTTTGTTGTTTTCTCACCTTCGGAGTCTTCCCAAATGGTAATAGGCGTAGAGAGTGCTGCAGCTAAGTCTATTTTTTCTGTGTTTGTTGCTTTTTGTGTAGGGACATTACCATGGACTCTAAAATTGTGTTTTCTCGCTTCTTTATCTGTGATTGAAACTATCTCTCTTATTGCGCTTGATATATCTTTTCCTGCAATATCAACGCCCTTTGCCTTGACACCCTTCGGGCGCTCTGCACCTGATCTCACCTTTTCTTGTTGTCGGTTGAACTTTTCATAAAACTGCCTCAGACCATGGAGAGCAATAAAATCATGATCATATTGTACAGCGTTTGGAGACTGCCCGCCCTCATCTCGCTGAACAAATTCAGCATTTAGATAGAAAGAAGGATCCTCGATCATCGCCTTCAAAACTTTGTTTTTTTCGGCTGCTTTTTCCAAACCGCCAAGTTCCGCAAAGGCACCATCAAGAATCTTCAACTGGAAGGGTATGGCGGCTCTCATACCGTGCCCTTCTTGGGGAAATCTAGCTTCAACATTATCTGCAGTGATTCCTGCAACATCTATGGGCTTCATGGACCCTCTGTCGACAGCAAACCTTTTCTCTCCAGGTGCACCTACAATCTTAAAAGAAGTATTTATCCCGTCGAGTTTTAGGCTGCCAGGGTTCTCTTCAAGCCATAATGCGGCTTTTTCAAAATAATCAACTAAATCTTTGCCGCTTTTTATCTTTGGCAAATCAAAAGGATGCATCATATGGTCGCCGGCGGCGCCCTCTTTTAAGATTGTATCTTCAGACACTAGTCTCTACCTTCTTCCAATAGCCTAACTTGTTCTTCTAGCAGGTTTAGTTTTTCAGATAAACGTCGTTCAGCTAATCTTGCCTGCTTGAGCTCATAAACAGCCATTTCAACTATTCTTTCTTGTCGTAGTGATGATGTTTTTAGTTCTCCAAGCCTTCCAGCAACTGACTCCAAAAGACTTCGGAGACCAGGANCCTTGCCCTCGTTGAGATGTACAAAGTCTAAAAACTTTTTCTCTATACGNTTAAGTATCATTAGCTCTCTGCTAATTCAACTAGGGCTGCTTTTGTGGCAAAGCGTGCATATACAACTTTGCGATCGTCTAGCACTTTTTGCAACTCAGCTTTGGTCATTGCGCCGTAATCTACAGCAGCTGGTTCGACAGGTACCTCAGCCGGGGCTTCCGGAATGCGTGGTACAGGCGCCGGTGTTGGCGCTGTCGGCTCGGTTGTTTCAGCTCGGCTCGCTTCTGCGGCCCTCATAGCTCGTAGTCTTCGAATCCTTCTCGTTCTTGGTGATGCCATTTCTATTCTCCTTTTTTAAGACCAAATTTACGGAGCAGCATATCATGAAGCATGCTGTTCTTTCTACTGTGGTAGTCTTTTGATTCTGTTTGTGTTTCTTTCCCTTTCGGGGTTTTTTGTTTTTCTTCTGTCATTGGGTACCCTCCCCTGTGTTCTTGATATCTTTTCATCAAGCGACCGGATCCAACGTGGAACGCTTCATCTTCCATAGTCTTAAGGTTTGGGTCGGTGTCGATATCATGTGTGTTTATAGAAAGNTCCTCACCACGACAGTTCTGGGCGTGGTGCACTAGTTCGTGAGAAAGAGACCTTAATATGTCTTTTGGATGCCTTCCTGTAGTATAAATAGTAACAACCATGGAAGAAGGATTATAGTGCGCAGTATAGCCCATAGGATTCTGCGCATTCTCTTGATCATCCATGAATTTTATTTTTGGATCTTGATCAAACCCAAGCTGTTTTTTAGCAAACGGATAAAACTCGTTAACTAGATCTTCATACATTATTAGCCAACCTTTAAAGTATTAGTCATATATAATTAGTGTGTAAACTCAGAATTAACCGTTTTACACTCTATACAGCGAAAAATTGGAATCGGAGCATACGAGGTCTTACCAGATGGTGACTGTAAAGCTGAGAGCTTTTTAATCTGCACGACCTGTTCAAAAAAGATACTCTCGCATTCTTCGCACTTGACATCAGCCAGATCTTCAGGCCGAATGTTGATATTTAAATTTTCTTGTTGCATTATAATCTCCTATGTTTTAATTGCTTTTTGAAATAAACTTAATTCTTTTTGCTTAAACCATTCAGGCTCAAGACCTTCCACTGGGCCTAAAACAGTAGTTAAGGCCCAACAAACTTTATAACAATGAAACCCCATTAACTTTCGGTGTTCAACAACTACCCCAATTAAAAGTTCATTAATGTAGTTATCTGATAACCCTATTACTAAATCACTAGTATCGTATTGTTTAATTGTATCATTAACGTTAATTATGTTAGTCATTGTTTATTAAGATAGAGTACCGGTGTTTCTATATATGTGTTAGGATCCATGCTTTCCAGTTTAGTAAACCATATTCTATCATACTTTACGTAAAAGTCAACTATTAAATACAGATCATCTCTATACAGCACTAAATCACCGATATCTAAATTCTTAAGATATGAATCTCCGATCATCAGATACAGAGCTGTTCGTTAAATATATCACTAATTATATCGCTGTTGTATGCCAAGGCTCCAGATAACAGATCTGCTCGTCTGATAATTCGTCGAGCATATGCCCTGGATCTGGAGGTGCAGCGATTTCCAGCATTGTAATGGCAAAGAGGTTCAGCCCACTCTCTTCCGTGTTCTATAGAGAAGATCCGAAAAGGTTCAGAGGAAATAGATCTAGAGAAACGGCGGTGAAAAATCTTAACTGCGTTAACTCCATCACCAATCAGATCACAATTCTCCAGCTTTCCTTCTTTACAAAAATAGTTAGGATTAATTTGCAACGGGCCATGGCAACAGCCAGTACGAGAAACAATATCTTTTTGAAATCTGGACTCCTCCCAGGCCATCGATACAGCAACCACAGGAGAGACATTTCTAGCAATTGCTTCACTTGCAACTTGTTCACACGTGTTAAACCTCTCTGAATCTAGGTAGTGCGCTGGGGTATTGAGAATCCCAGTAGTAAAAAGGATATAACATATCCCATAGCTTAATTTAATCATTGATAATCTCCGTTTTATATTTTATGACTGCTAGCTCTTTAGCCTTAGCTTCTATCGTAATATATATTATAGTTATTAATAGTATTATATATAGTTAGAGTATTCTCGATCTTCTCTAACTGACTCTGTACAGTGGCTAGTCGGTGTGGTACCGACCAACTTGACAACACTAATTCCAATGTGTCTTGTCCGGACAAACTCATTAAAAAAACTTTATATTATTTTCCCTCATCTACTTGACAATCTTGAGAAGGCCTGTTATAATACTTAGTAGAGTTAATCGAGAGACAGAATGAATACCCTTCACATCAAAAGTGTACACCCCTCCGAGAAGGATGGCTAGTCTACATTATAACACGGCAGAGGGGCGAAGTCAAGCTTTAGGTACCCTCCTCTAGATGCCAAATCTTTCTATCAATTTCGCCAAAAATTGGTGTGTCATCCGGCTTGATGCCGACTACTTCAATCATCGCTGCAGCTAATACGTCAGCATTGTACCTTTCGGCGCTTTGCTCTGCCCACTGCCAGCGCTCCTTGATATCAGAGGGCATACGATAATCGCACCACTTCATCCTGTTCTCTTTGTCGACGAAAACACAAACAACATGACCACTCAGTTTTCCAGTGTTTCTCGATCGCTTCTGGTAGAAAGAAAAGAAAACTTTTAAAACCAAGTCGGATTTTAGTAGACTTGTTGCCCAATATATGGCATGATCATCACAGTCGCCGATTAAATAGCCTAGGCTGGCCCTTCTTTCGATTTCAGTCGGGTGAGACAAGTTATCAAGCTTTCCACCCCATTCATCTTCCCTATACCGTTGTCCCCACTTTAGCCTTTCACCAATCTGACTATACGTGCTAACTTTCTGCACGGGAAAGTCATCATTTTTTGTCAACTTCATTGTCAGCCCATACCACCACTTGGCAAAATTTGGTATGAAATTCCAAAAAAAGTAAAGTAATTTAATTAAAAACATTGTTTCTTTATTCTCCTTTAATAATTATTTGTTTTTGCTGATCACAAGAATCACCGTAAACAGCAATATCCATAGGATAGCAATTGCGAACAAGGCGCTCCGAACGACTAGACCTTTCTTAAATTTTTCTCTAACCAACCTATTTAACACATTACACCAAATATTATGAATAACCTAATTAATTTTTTTAAGTCTGCTATAACTAGTTTTCGAAAAACAATATGGCCGGCCGCAGAGGAGAGCGATGATATGGCCAAGACTGATAGATTCAAAGAAATGAATGATTTTGAAAGGATTGTCGATCGATTTAAGAAGGCAGTCGTCGACCCACGAGAATACGAGCAAACCATCGAAGGGTTCCAGTCATATCTTGACGCTACTGGAATATCATATGTCTCCGCAAAGGAGATGTGCACGCCTCACAACCTCTCTGTTGCCTCTGAGTTGGGCTATGAGGAGTTCGTACCACAATATGATTGGTGGGATAGGGGTGCAGCACTGGCATCCTTCTTTGAGCATCTCAGGGAAGATCTAGGAAAACCTATTGTTGTAAGAAACTGGTGGCGCCCAGAAGACTATAATGCAAAAGTTGGAGGAGCAAAGTCCTCTGACCATATTGGAGCGTATGCTTTTGATATGGACTTCAAGACCCACGATGACCGCCGACATGTCGAAGCAATGCTTGAATCGTTTTACAAAGATCTAGAACTAGAAATGTCTCTAGGGTTAGGTGGTTATTCGATCCACCTAGGTCTCCGCTCTGAGCGTGGAAACAGACGCTGGCATTACGACAGTTACGTAAAGTAGTTTGTTGAAAGCTTTATAATATGATATCTCCACCCCCAGAATCGAGGGTGAAGAAACCGTAATATTATTCTGCCTTCTTCAAGACACTAAGGTACTTACGATAACACCACTTCAAGCTTTCCCAAACGAAAGGTGAAGCAACTGCGCCGCAAATGACGCCCCACATAAATGCTGACATAATGAATCTCCTTTAAAGATCGTGGTGAATAGAATTCAATTGAATCCAGCATACGATATCTAATTTCGATGCCAGAATAAATAGTCAAACGAAAAGATTTACGCTCGTTAACACCAAAATGTACTTTTTGATGACGGCGTACGTACTACATTAAATCCTTACAAAAACCAGAAAATAAATGAAGAAAAATAAATTTAAAAAGATCTTAAAAAGAATGAATAAATTTAGATTGTACAAAGGCTACGCCTCTATAGCAACTATAATTTTATCTAACTCTGAAGAACTCGACGCTCTAATTAAGTCGTCTGAGGGCATTCAGCGCACTCAATACCAACTAGTACCTAAATACCACGATCTCGAATTCGATATATATCCGTATGAGCGGGCGGCTGATCGCCTGGCCAGAAAAAGAAAAGCCATCAAGAAGAAGATCGGGAAAACAAATTTTAAGATCCTTTTGGGCTATTGGACCCTAGGGACTGAGTACTTTGAAACGGAAGAATACCGGATATTGGCTTTAAAGAAGAAGAAAAAGAGGCATAATAAAACGTCAATGTAGGCAGCTGCAACAACTATCTTCGCTTTCGGTATGTTTCTTTAAAGATCGTGGTGAATAAGACGCCAACCCCAAATTGCCTTAGCAGTTGTCGGCGCTAAGATATGATGGCGAATATCACCGCCGCAATAAATAGTTAAACGAAAAGTTTTGAATTCGCTAACACCAAACTGCACTTTTTGATGCGCCCGGGCCATATTACAGATTCTAGCAAAAGCATCTTGCATCATTTGAAGGTTAAGAGGCACGCCGGCGCAGTCAAAACAGTCTTCAAAAAGAAAAGTTGTTAAAGATGCAGGTTTTCCTTGCAGTTCTAGAATAAAAGTTCGGCTATTGGGCACAATCAATATCATAAATAAGGCTTATTAATGTTATTTGCTAATAAAAAGTTATAAATGGCAGACGGCCGTGTCGATATACCAAAGCTGTCAATTGAAGAATTCGAAGCAATTTGCATGCCAAACAGCTTTTCACCCAAAAATATTGCAGATCCGGATTGGCCGGACGAAGTTGGGATTGAATGCATGAAAACATTCTCGTCCTCGACAATTCCCGGGAGCCGGCAGAAACCTTCACACCATCCACCCCAATAACCTTCGAACAACAGCAAGCCAAAAGAAGGATAAGGCCGGAAAAAGCCCCGGGGTGCGCCCCAATTTGAAAGTGCCGCAAAATTTTCAACGTTTTCTTCGTTTGCAATTGCATTGACAGCATGCTCAAAGTCGCCCTCAACCCAAATTAAGCACAAATCCGTCGCCGGTTCCTGTGCAACAACCCAACCGGTACCGGTCGATCCGGAAATTGTTTCGCCGGCAAAGTAAATTTTAAAGTTAGAATTATAATCAAAGTTTTTTGGCTCTGGCCCAAAAAGCTCTTCCAGATCAGAATGGCAAAAATGATTTGCGGTCAAGACAAAACAACCACCGTCATCAAGTTCGACACAAACACCGCCGGCAGACCAACTACCCAATGGTGTCTCAGTGCCCCCTATATGCATCACAAGCGCTTTGGAGAGTTGCACGTAGGCGAGGGGAGGGAAAAAAGCGTCGAGGGCCACAGGAGGCGTCTGAAGGTCTTCCTGAACTTGGCAGTTAGCAAAGAACAAAGAAAAAATTGTAATCAAAATCACGTGCAGCATATCCACCTCCTATAATAAATAGAATTTAAACCGCAAATTCCCCAACTATATTTTTAACTTTGCAAAGTCTCCCAAAATATTTCGAAAAAATAATGCAAAACCATCATTACGATTGTTAGATAGAGGGTAAGGGTTAGCGAAGTTTTAAGTTCACCAATCCAAATCCAAGAAATCACGCCGGCAACGGTTAATGAGATGACTCGCCACACAATGACTTTATAAATTAAAGGGTTTTTCATGCTTTTTGTAAAAGAAAAGGGCGGATAATTCCGCCCTTGAATTAAAATTGGCTATATTAGCGTTTTATGAATTCAAAATCTCTTTAACGACTGCTTCAACCATTTCTTCTAATTTATCTAATTTATATCGGTCATCCGGCCGTCGAGGGAACATAGTACCACGCCTTCGAGCCCGGGCTGGAGTTGGTCTTGTTGCAGTACCGGCCATACCGCCTTGCTTTGGCAATTCATAATCTAGATCAATACCGGGCGCCATAAGAGCATCGAATTCGTCCTGTTCGATCTTATCCTCGGCTGCAGCACGTGCGTCTTCGGCGTCCGATCGTTCTTTGGCTTCCATACGGGCAAAGAGAACGTCGATCGCTTCCGCCGCTGCTTCCGGTGTGCGGAATGGCGGCCGACTGCCGGGCCTGAAGTTGTACAATTCTTTATAGACATCGGAGTATATATCATTTAAATAAATAATCTCGTCTTCCGGCGTCATATCCCTATCGATATCGGTGGGATCCGAATCCCACGTGGGATCTTGTTCGAGGGATTCTTTCATACGCCCTATAGCCTTCATTCGGGCTGCAGCCTTATTATACGATTTCGATATGCTAGGCTGAGATAGGCCGAGACGCTTCGAAGCTTCTTCAGGACCATGCATATAGATCGTCTTGAATCTTTCTGCTAGCTCCGGATTCTCTATAGCAAGCTTGTCGTATAGATCCTTCGCAATTGCAATTTTATCTGCCTGCGAGAATCTAGATCCACTGGGCAGCTGCATTGAACCCGGGTCGTCCTTCATTTGCGCAACGTCGGATTGGCGAAAGATGTCTCCGGCGGATGTGACTGCATCCCCGGTTTTAACCACTCTTCGAAAACTGTCCCGGGCTTTGTTAAACGCATTTCCTTTAAGGAATGTACTAAGAGCTGCACGGCCGCCAAACGATTCGGGGCTAGCATGCAAATTTGTGAATACTTCTTGCGCAATATCTTCTGCGTCGTCGAACGTCATGTTTTTAAAGCTTTTGCGCAAAAGAAATCTAACGATCGAAGGCTTGATTTCCCCATAAAGCTCGTCAAAAGCATCCTCATCACCATGGATCCATCGATTATAAAGCTCGTCTTCAAGCTGCCGTTGGCTGGTTGCCTCGTCGACACGTGCTTGCTCTTCGTTAATGATGCGCATCAATTTCGCTTTCTTAATTTTCACTTTTTAAACTCCTTAAAAGTTATGTTTTGTTATAAATAGTTAGCCAAAATGAAAAAAAGAACTTTAAAAGGTCTAGACTAACAGCGTTATAAAAGTTTGTGTCAAGAGTCTGTTCTTGGGCGAGCCCGCATCATCATATCCTTAACATATGCACGTGCCTCGGCGCCATGTAGACCCATCTGCGCTGCATCTTCTTCGTACGTACGCCGCACCATATTCCGCATTTCTTCGTCTTCGGCCGCCATATCTTCTTCAAGATCCTCTGATTGGGCGTCAGGTCGCAATCGATCGATCATACTCTGGGCATATGCCTCGGCTTCATCATAGCTAGCTCCGCCCGTACGGGCTGCCTTAACATATGCGTCAAAATCATCTTCATCTTGTCGACCCCATTCGTCATCATCGTTTGTCGGGAGCGGGTCGGAAGTTTCTGCATTTCTTAGTGTAATAACTTCTGCATTTGCGTGATCGGACGCCTCATCGACGTCAGCACCGGCGTCGACGGCTTCATCGAAAGTGCTTTTCCAAAATTCCCACTCTGTGTCAGTAAGACCTTCAATTGGCATGGGGCTTTTGGATTCGGCAAGAGCAGCATCAAGTTCTTCTTTAATAATTTTAATTAGTTTTTGTTTTGTGATTTTCATTTTGGTTTCCTTAATCGTTTAAGATGTTGTCCAAACGGACTAGTCTATCGCAAGTTACCCCCAAGAGTCAACAAAGAGGGCCGGGCAAGTCGAGGGTTTGGTGCGATATGCAATTGCGCATCACCAATAAGCAAGGTGACACCTTGTGTATAAGCAACAAGCGGCACCGAATTTCCATTCACAACAATATTGCTTTCTTCACCGACAGTTGGAATTGCTGTAATACCAACATCACCAAGCGCAAGCATTTCATCGCTTGTGCTTAGCGCATCCGCATTAATGTCTTGCCAAACAATCAACCCGGAAAATATTTTATCATTTTTTGTTATAGCCCCATCATTATCGCTGTCAAAAGAAGCTAGNTGNTCAAATCCATCGATCCAACCGTCTTCAATGTTTCCAAAGAGTTCGGNACCGGAAGTGATAACGCCGTCGCCATCCCAATCATAAGCCAAGAAGCCGTCACCACCAACGGGCCAAGCAATTGCCTGTTCCCGTCCAATGTTGAATAAGTCAAAGTTAACTCCATTAGCAATATTGCTTAATTCAAGGCCGTCACCATCAAGGTCAATCACCAGCGGATCGCCAACGTTGCAACGAATAACTTGGAACGCCGCCACGGACGCAAGAGCCATTTCGTCAGAGATACCTTGGCGAACGCCTCGCTCATAGTCGATCTGAGCCTGTGCATACTGTAGGCTAGCTTCATGGTCCGGAGGCTCATAGCCGGCCGCACAGAGAGGCTCGACCTCCATAGCCATACCAAGGGTACCAAGAGCGTTGCTTGTTGCCGGCTCAATGAAAGCTTCACTTGCATCGCAAATCTCAATGGTGGGCATATCAGGATAAGTTCCGGAGAAACCCCGTCGCTCAAGTTCCATATTGAACGCAGCTGCAAAGTGCTGGCGGCCAATTGTAATACCTTTTATATAAGAACTTTCTACCGGCGTAGGGTGTATACTGCACAAGCCACGGTTCATAAGATCAAATCGAACACGAACACGCCCGTCCTCTAGTGCGCTAATGGCGCCTTGCTCATACCAAAACTGGGCTTCCTCATAATGAATCGATCCAATAATCTCATCAGAAAGTGGTTTGTCATCCAATTCTTGTGTTAGGCTTGAATAAACTTCCACTTTGGCCATATCGGCAAGATAATCACATGAAATGTCACGTGTTTCGAACCTATTGTCATAATATTCCACAAAAGGGCACTCATGAGCTTCAACATCCAAGCCAGCAAACAAATCCAATGGAGAAATTTCATATTCGCTAAGAATGTCAAGGTTTTGCAGCTGAATAGCCATTTGGTCTAGATAAAGTTCTTGACCCAAATTTAAACCAACATTAATAGCGCTGCGAAGTATCTCAACTCGTTCAGCTTCAGCCGGGCTCAAGTCATCTGCTTCAACCAAGCGCCCAACCGGATCTTCGATTGGATCTTCAATTGGATCTTCGATTGGAGGTTCTGCAGGAAGCACATCATCCGGAACTAAAATAACGTCCTCCGTTAGCCCCGTCCACCCTCCATGGGTCACTCGATCGATCTCCGGCCACCCGATCGTGGAGGGATCGTCTTCAATTGGTATCTCGTATGTAATGTCCGAATCTGCTAAGCATGCTCCAATGGTCAGTGCTGCGCCAATTGCTACTAGTTTTACTTTTGTGGTTTTCATTGATTTTCTCCTTTTGAAATTGTTAGTTTTTTGTTTTTTCATTTAGTCTTTCTGTGGGTTGTCCCTTGCATTTCCATAAGCCCTTAAAGCAGCGATGGCGGTTGGGATGTCTAGCCCTTTGAGCACCTGGACGTTAATTTTAGCGCCTGCGCCGCCGGAAATCCAAGCGCCTCCCCACCGGTGATGGCCATCTAGAATGAAGTTTTTCCCATCGGACGTTTGAATTGCAATTAAGTTTGGACCTCCATGTGCAAGCCCGCCTTTTTTTGTCGGCCCAAAATTCAATATATTCCACATACATTTATCTAAATAAATCGCATTTTGCGTGGGATAAGAATTCTTAACGTCGATTTTGCTTGGACCCATTTTTACGCTATTGTCATCGTTGTCCGAGTTGTCTCTCAATCCTTTTGTTAGGAACCTATCTTGTGTAGGTTGATCGGCCTTGTCAAGACCGGTAGGAAATTTATCCGGCATGTCATATGCAACCTCTTCTAATTTTGCGAAAGGCTTCTTGACGTCTAGCTGGCCTTTCTCTAAGCGACCGCCAAGATCTTCTATATCCCCCTTCTTGGGATCAACGTGGGGCATATCAATACGAGGAGGGTTGCTTTCACTACCGGCCATATTACCCTCAAGATCTTTTACGTTTGCCACAAGCGCATCGGGACCACCAATATCAGCTAGGGTTTTCTCTGGATCCTGGGGGGGATTCATGGCTGCTAGATTTTTCCACGTTTGCATGATCTGCTCTCGTGTAAGGTTCGAACCGGCCGTAATTGGTACTTTCTTGGTCGGCTCTGATGGCCAGCTTCCTTTAGATTCAGGAGCACCTGCCGGTGGAACTGCCCCTGCTTCTGGCGCTGGTGCTGCTTCCTCTTCTTTAATGAAGCGCCGCCAATTTTCCATTATTAGTTTTGCATTTGCCATGGTTCGATATTCTCCTTTCGAAATTGTTAATCTGATTTTGGTTAAATATAATTCTGTCCCGTACTCGCCGTCGCCGGTGCTGGGTTACTGTTGACTCAAAGCGTCGACGAAGTCCGAGAAAGCCTCTTTGCCATCGATATCGTAATTTTGCCATCGTTTTGCGACATGATCGAACTCTCTTCTATTATCCTTAAAGTAATTTCTCAATTGGCCTTTCTTGGCGGCGTCCTCGGCATCCGGGAATAAAAGTAGGGAGACGGGCTCGGATCCTTCTTCCTCGGCGGGAAAGCGCCTCAAGACGCTGTATTTCAACAGTTTTTTGATAGATTGGCGCCTACCTCCTTTGCTCTTGGCTTGTACATACGCTCTAAAGGCTTTCTTAATGGCAACTCGCATGCCATTGACGTTGCCCTGCCCTTTCTGTTGGGCCTGCCCGGCAGCTGTGTTTTTCGCATTGGTGAGAAGAAGCTTAAGTGCGCCGAAATACATTTCATTAATAGTTTTATCCAAGCTGAACTCGGTATGCCTCTCAAAAACCTTGCGATAACGTTCCTTGAATCGTTTTAAGCTATGGAGATTCCGGAATTCGGCCTTGATATCGGACGCCGGCGACGGCAACCCCCAACGACCAGTTCCTGCCTCCGTCCGAGCCAACTCGGCCTCGACGGCTGCGGGGCCACCTTTTTCTTCTATCCACATGTTAACCGGCCGAGAAAAACCCTCTTCACCGGCGAGGAATTTGGCAATTGCAGCGAAGACATCTTTCCTCCCATACTCTTTTGTGGCCTTCTCGGCACGTTTCTGCTCCGGATTATCAGTAAAACTGTCGATCTTGTTACTTAAGTGGGCGATCGGATTGAGGCCTCCGGCATCTTCAGACAACTCTTCTTCGGATTCGCCGTTAACCGGGACAAGCTTGGTTATAAGAGCGTCGAGCGCTTCCGGCCCTTTATCTTCATATTCGTTTAAAACTTCGTCAAGTTCTTCTTTGATTACTTGACGGAGCGCTTCTTTCGTGATTTTCATTGTATACTCCTTTTGAAATTGTTAATCGAATTTTGGTTAAATATTTAATTGTCGTGTTCGACCGGTCGAGTTAGTCGGCGAGCAGCTCGTTGATCGGCTGCATCGGGTCGAATTCGGTGCTGGAATTCCAGTAGAACGTCATATCATATGGGTCGAGGACCGCTTCC
>JGI25133J35611_10001300_pt1 | contig 13432 bp, 7 predicted proteins | sample ETNvirenome_6_85_FD_35611 | JGI IMG/M metagenome (IMG submission 35611) | reverse complement strand
TTACTGTTTTTTTATGTTTCATAATAGAACTCACCATAATCTTGATTTCCAGCCGTATATCCTTCTCCAGTATATCCACCAGTAATACCGATACGTAGGTCATGATCTTCACTGCCAACAGGATAGTTAAACTTTTCTGCTGACCCAAATATATCTATACTTACTTGTTTGACTACAGAATTTGACCTGACAGGACCATATATGAAAGTTTTAGCAGAAAATTCAAAAGTAGAAGTTAAATTTCTTCTGGCGTCGAATTCACCCTCATATTCTTCTACTGTACTAACTCCATTTAATATAATAGGAATATCGACATTATCATTAACAGAATTAACTTTCATAGTAACAATAAACTCTGGTGCAAAATATGGAAGAATTTGTTCTATAATTTGAAGATTATCATTTTGGTTTCTAGTAAACGCATAAAGACCCAATGAAATAATATAAGGAACTTCTGAATAATTATATGATTGTATTAGACCATCTTCAGATACTGCTTTTCTTTTTCTTAGTTTATTTCCTTTTCTTGAAGGGTCATACTGTATTCCAGTAATATCAAAACCTAATCGTGGAAGTGTCATTTGAGTATGTGCGGCATCTGAAATACTACTACTCTCTTGAATCCTTCTTATAAACTTTTCCTTTGGACCATATGATAAAGGAACTCTAATAGATTCTTTTATATTACCATCAGAACCTTTTCGTTCAACATTAATATCATTAAACAATGAACCAAACCCTATGATTAATTTTCTAATAGATTCGTTATAAAATTGAGCAAACATTAGTAATTACCCTCTGAAAATGGGTCGGTTTCAGTAAAGTCAAAGATGTCATCTTGGTCGCGAGTGAGTTCAATATTTTCATTATCCCCAATAGGTTCATTGTCTTCTGGTTCATGTGGTATAATAACTGTAGTTGTTGTACTACTATTAATTTCATACTCTGCACTTGATACTGCACCTTTAATAGTCTGACCAGCACTTGTAGAAATTGTACCCACAACATTTGTAAGCGTTAGTTTAGTGGTAGCACTATCCCAATCTGTAGCAACGGCAGTTGCAGTTGCATTTCCAAGTTCAGCAGTTGCACCAGTAACACCAGAAACCTGATATACACTTTCACCCTCAAAGAAATTAGTATAAGCAACACTACTTACTCTAGTTCCAAGTTCAAACTCTACTGCAAATTTCTTTCGTTCTGTTTCTATTGTATCAATATCACTATAACCCGTATCGATTTCTTCTTGACTATATGTGAATACCTCACAAGAAAGTTTATAACTATAAAGTCTTCCCAATGAATAGAATGGATTTTCGTGTTCTACAAAGTTGATTTCAAATAATGTTTTACTCAACGGAAAGAATATTAAATCACCTTCTTTTGGACGAGTTGTGCTTTCATATGAACCTACTGCTTCGTCAAATCTCTTTCTAGAAACTACAAGTTCTACTCTGTCTCTAATTTCTAATCCAAACTTTGAAAGTATATCACCTTCACCTTCAAACCCATCAACAGACTGAATATACATTTCTAATTGATAACCGTCATCAAATTTAGAAATAACATCTTCACCAAAAAGGTCGTCTTCGTTGACTAAAGTTCTGGGAATATAAACCATATCCTTGCCCATTGACTTTATTACTTCAATGGTAAGGTCTTCTACTATATTCTGTTCGCCAGAATATTCTTTAAAGTATGGATTACGAGCCATATAAATCTATCCTATATCAAAGTTGATTGGAAGTTCATATGTCAACTGCAATTCTTCTTCAAGCAATCTTATTTCTTCGGTTGCTTCTGACACCATTTCACCACCCCTCAAGGTAACTCCACCCGGCAATTGAACTCCATCAAACTTTGCCATGTTAGAACCCCATTGTTTTTTAATCTGTGCAGTAAGATATTTCTTTAACCAGATGTCTTTGAATACTTGTGAAAAAGTTCCTGAAGGTACTGCGACCATTGCTTCAATTATCAAAAAAGCATCAACAACCAAATCGTCCTTTCGTGCATCAATATGAAGTTTATCAGTTACTTTATTAAACCTAATCATTTTTTCTGGTTGAAAGAAATCCTCAATCATATTAATATGACGCTTGGTAGAATCATATTGTGCAACACCCATAGAACTATTATATCCCAATCCACGATTAATTCCAAAATAATCATGTAATGCCATTTGATATCTGACATCAAACATGTTAATATTTGCAAATGTTCCGAATTGAAATACTTTCACAACACTAAGAATATCTTTTCCAGTAGGAGCATCTACATCAGCAGTAAGTCCATTAACAGGACCAAAAGCACCCGTATCAATCCACATTCTATCTTTGTCGTTTTGTGTTATTTTATGTTTGAAATATGCTCTTTCTGCTCCGTCATAATGTCGTTGTGCAAACAATTCAAGCGATTCTTCTAATCTATCATCGCATTGTTGTCTATCTACATTTACTTCAACAACTGGTTCTCCCAGTCTACGAAGAGCATAATCAATTATTTCATCTCTAGTAGTTGGTTGTGCCATTAAAAAATACTCCTGCTATTTTATTCTATAGAAACCTATACTCTATGTATAAAAGCACTGGGGAGCAAAGGGGGTATAACTTTAATTAGGATTCAGTTTTTGGCGATTCTTCTAAATTTTCTGCATTAGGGGGCATATCAGGAGGTGTATCGGGTTCTTCACCAATAGTAACAGGTGTTCTTTGAACATCCGTATATTCTATATTTTCAATATAATATTTTCTAGTAACGGGTTCTTCTGCTTCATCTGATGAACTTACAAGATAATTCGTAAATCCCGGCATATTAAGAGGACACGCCAATTGAGGATAGTCTAATTTACCATATTCATCTGAATGTTGTACCAACCAGGTATTTGGTCTATCTCCACAACCACATGCACCACAAATATTCTTACTTTTATCGATTGCACTGGTTTGTAAGTGTTCACAAGGGGGAAGAATTCCACCTTGTTCTTGATTACCGAAACAACTTAAAACACGAAGTTGTTTAATTGGAGCATTAATTTTCCTGTTAGACATACCTCTTGAAGCCAGTGCAACTGCAAAACTTTGCACCATGCTTAATTTCTTTTTAATTCCCCGTTTATTCGGGTCAATAGGTACTTTTCGGAATTGTGATTCTTCTTCTTGTGTCATATGTTCTCCATTTTAAAAATAAACTACATGTGTAATTCTACACTAAAAACACTAACTTGTCAACATATTTATCAACAAATTTTTATAGGCATTATTAATCTAACTAAATTAGGAACATTTCTTGGAGAAAATACTCCCATTCCTTTTGTTCCAAAAGATTGACAATATGCTAATGGAGTATATGAACTAAACATCCCAACATCATGAACAAATGTTGATGACCAATAAAATGTATTTTCTTTTCGTATTAGAGGAATATATTTAAGATGGGGAGTTTTGTCTAAAGATGAAGTATTATTAACAAATTCTTCAAGTTTTGTTTGATATTCTAAAAATCCTATATCATTCATAGAAGGTATCATCCAAGTAGACCACCTATTTCCATTATAAGTTCTATCAATATTTTTAACCAAATTTAAATGTCTATTATGAGAATGGTTTGTGATAGAATCCCAATCAGAACTTAATGTAACATTATCTTTACTGTTAGCAGATTCATATCCCCATCCCACTTTACTAATTTTACGATAATTAAAATCATGATTAGCAACTAATATTGCATATGTTCCGCTAGGACTGTCTGGGTCTTCTGGAGTATATAATTTGCTGTAACCCGTGTCTGGATTACCCTCGCACACACTTCCAGAACCATTAAAACTATTTTTAACAATTCTTGTTCCAACATATCTACCAAGCCCCAAAACCATATCACCAATATTCCATGATGCTACTACTGAACTACTAATTTCCTTTTTATTTTCAATAAAGTTTTGTATGTCGCTAGAAACTGATTCAGAGCATTCTATAGATTGATTTTCGCTTCCAAATCCGGCCCACATTCCTTCTTTTTTAATACACCGATCCCTAGTTTCATTTGTACACATCAGTGTAGTTGTATCGGTGGAAAGAGTCTTATAAAGATAATTACAACTTGATTTAAATATTGATTTACTTGCGCCTTGATATGATGTTTCTAACATTTTACCATATGGAACTTTCGCAACTCTAACATTACTAGCACGGGGATCTGGTTCAAAGTTTCGACTTCCACCTAAAAACCCTTCTACTTCGCCCGGACCACTACAACCTTCGCAATATAACTCCTGTAGGTCTTCATAAGGATGTCCATATCCTTGTGGTGCTTCGCTGCAATAATCAAATGGATAGAAGTCAATACATGTACTTGTGCCATAAGAGTTTACTGCTATATTAGCACAATCATTAGCGGAACATGCATCATCACAAGTTATACCGTTGCAACATCCACCAGGCCATCTAACATCTTCTCTAGTACCATTTGCAGTACAAAGACTTTCAGCACCATAACTAATGTATGATACACCAGCGTCACCAGTAATGGCAGTATAAAAACTACAATCTATACCTTCTGCCCATACTCCACCCCTATCAGAACAGTCACAGAATGTTACATTATTTTGTAATCCTCCTTGATAACAAGGGAAAGTAAAACCAGCATCCACAAGATTATCTTGATTAACACATGTATTACTTTGTGGTGACCATGCTTGAAACATACCCCCAGGACCTCTAAAATTATCAACATAACTACATGCACAACAACATCCAGTTGCACCAAGATCTGGACAAGTAAATGCACCAGCAGAATTACCATCTAGTGGTTGCCACAAACCCCCATTACCAACACATGTATTGTGAAATTCTGAGTGAGGAGAAGCATCGCGAGGATAGCAACATGCACCTAATACTGCAAGATTATCAGAGTAATCTGCAACACTTCTAATTCTTGATCTGTGTTGAATGCTCATATAGTTTCCTTTATATATTTATAACACATCAGCATTCTTTAAACTCACAATCTGGTCCACAATTCATATATACACATTCTCCACTCCACGGAAGTTTATATTTTGTGTCTCTTTTTGGTGGATTAAGTGCTTCAAGAATTGTTTCTCTTTGCTCGTCAGTAAACCTATTAGATTTTCTAATTGCTTCCATTGCAGTTTTATATCCATCAGTTTCAAATGCTATCTCATTTTTGTTTACGGTATTAGACTTATGAAACACACTAGCAGTCCCCTGCGGTACTACATTATTCGATGATTGACCCCTTAAATTTACTGGTGGAGCATCGCCATATGACCCGATAAGAACTGTATCTCCATCAATGGAGACTGAGAAGCCGAAGAACTCATCTGGGCGAGGGGTTATGTTCGTATACATTTCTTCTTCAATCCATATGTAACCGCCATTGCTAGAAACTCGGCGAAAAGACCGTGCATAGCCCGTTTGTTCATTATTATATGGTGAAGATACAACTACGGTTTCTCCAGAGACGGAGACATCAGTACCGAAACGGTCACCTGCTTTTCTACCAATAAATTTGTGTTCTTCAATCCATTCGCTTCCATTAAAATGGAATATGTAAGCAGACCCAGACTGGTCGCCATTGTCATTGTCTTCGTATGCTCCTACTATCAATATGTTACCTTCAATGGAGACGGAGTGGCCGAACCTCTCATTATCACCAAATATATCATCACTTGCAGAAACTCTCTGCTCTTCAACCCATTCTGTTCCGTTGAATCGCCATATCCATACCGTTCCACTGGCTGCAGCGTTGCCTATTGCGATTAAATTTTCAGACATTGAGGATTCCCCCGAACCCCATCCTCCACCACCAAATGGAACTATTGTATGTTCTTTAATCCAATTGCTTCCATCATAATTGTAAATATGTCCATAACCAACCCCAGTTTGTTCTTCTGATGTAACCAACGCACTATCACCCCAAACAGAAATGCCTTCTCGGCCGCCCAAATTGTCTCCGGGATTATCTCCCAATATTTTGATTTCCTGTATCCATCTAGGGACGAGTCCACTTGTATCACGCCTAAATACATACACCGCTCCAGCATTTTGGCCGCCCTCATCATCACCGTGTGCTGCAATCAGTGCTACATCTCCGTGGATGTCAACATATCCTCCAAAAGCATCAGCAATTTGAGGATCAGTTCCAACTGCAACGATTTTAGATTCTTCAGTCCAGACTCCATATTCTAGACGGAATATGTAAGCGGCTCCACTCGCAAATCCACCTGACGAGTCTTCACCCCACGCACCAACCACCGCTGCATTATTAGACAAAGCAACCGAATGTCCAAAGTAGTCGTTATTTGACCCATCACTTGCTTGAAGCAAATATTGATATTGAGGATCTGCACAAGGACCCCAATGGTCTATAATTTCTAATAAATCAGCAACATCAACTACACCATCCCTATTGACATCACCCATACAACCAGGTCCTTGATCATCGTTGCAAGTCTCTCCAAACAATGCCACCCAAGTAAGAACATCTGTAATACCAACAACCCCATCATGATTTATATCAGCAGGACATGATAGATTCGGTTCGTATCCTAATAATTCCTCTGGAGGTCCCTGCGGAAGTCCTTGTGGCCAATCTTTCCCATCAACCCCACCATTATTCCCACCCCAATCTCTAGGTGCGTAAGGATCACCCGACCAACATGGACCGGGTGGATAGCAAGACGTGCCAGAATCAGTACAACAACCACAACACTCTGATGGATTATCTGGATTTCCCGAATCACATTGATACCTATCACAACATAAATGCAGGGTGGGTTCAAGAAGATCAGTGGGATAACATTCAGCGTGCCCGTTATAATAAACACAACCCATGTCCTGACCGCAACAAAAGTTTCCACAGCATGTTTCAGACTGAAGGCACTGATGCGTGCCACATGAGTTGGGTGTGCAATCACCACAGCATTTGGTAGTTTCTGGATTTATGCAACCTGTTCCACAACAAACCTCACCTTCATCACAACAATATGGTTTTACTTCGTTACATGCTGAATTGAGTTGCCCAGAACAACACATCGCCCCACTTTCACAACATGTACCCCCCAAATAAGAACTTCCAGAACAACAACTCTCATCCTCATCCTGACAACATGTATCAACACAACAACTCTCCTCGTCACCACAACAAGTGGTATGACATGCTTCTTGATATTCTTGACAACAATGCCATCCACATGCATGTCTACCTGTCAGTCCATTCATACAATTGCAAGTGAAATCCTTTACACAATCTTGTCCCGATGAACCATCACAGCACCCTCCACAACCACAGACACTGACTTGACCATGACAAGTCTGACTACAACAATGAAAATCGTTAGCGCCATTCATACCACTAGAGCATTCACCATGACCAGTGTCCAAGGGAATTTGTCCAGAACAATGACCACCACACTTTTGTCCCATTTGTGGATAAAAAGAAACACAACTAAGCATCGCAGGCATATAATGAGGACCTCCTGCACATGGTAATGAACCGGCCTCATATAATTCTACACACACATTACCAGGAATTGCCAGCGTTCCCCAACAACAGCAACAAGTTGATGGACGCACCCCACAAGAATTTGATGAACAACTGTTGCCCTCACCCATGAAAACACCACCAGCGTCTTGACAAATCGATTGTCTTGCAGTACCACAAGTGGCCATCGGAGTTCCTGCATTATAACAACATCCACCAACGGGGTCACCATCACACAGAGAACAATGTTTACAAACTGGTGGCTCTCCACAACAACATTGTCCTATTCCATATATAAGGTCTCCACCACCAGGAGGTTCAATAGGTTCACAATCGCCATTATTTACACAACTATTATTATCGGTTCCATCACCGCAATAATCACAAACATTATTTACACAACAATGTTCGGGCGGACAACCTCCACAACCACCTGAATCATCATCTTCTTGATCGGTAGGGTATGGATCAATTGGGGGACACATGTCTGGGAGACAAAAAGTATCATCACCAACATACCGACAACCCAAATTGAAGCAGTTATTGCCGGATTGACCATCAAGACAATGTGTTTCTGTTGTTCCACAACAACAAGCGCCTATTCCACCACCACCACCACACTCATCACTATGACCACAAACACAACTGTCTGCATGATCATGATTACCATGAGAGTCTTCATTACAGTATCCTTCTCCATCCCAATAACCACCAATGCTTTGACAATCACTAAATGTAAGGTTTCTGCAACAATTAGAATGGTCAAGTAATGTACCACAACAATTACATTGGTCTTCACCCAAGCAACATAAACCAATTGCATCACTATAACAACATATATCTGTTGTACAATCTGTTCCAGGCCCCATGAAAACGCCATTCATTGAAGAACAAACTAAAGCGGTGGTGTGTGAACATTCTGAAACTCCTTCCATACAACATGCACCAACCACTACACTATAATCGCAACAATCTACACTACGACAATTACTACCACCAACAGGAACACCTCCAAAAACATATCGACATATTGCTGGTGAAATTGAACCATATCTAGTAGTACCTACAGAATCACCAATACACACACCATCTTTACAACAAGATATAAAGTCACAAGAAGATGCACAAAAATTATTAGAAAATGATGTTTCATTAATTAAACCAGCACCTTCAACACAACTTTCATCATTTATATTTTCTTCTAGACAAGGATACCTTCCACCACACTCAATTGGTATCGGTACTTCTAACTTTTCCATATACATTGTATTATTCTCGGTGAGTGATTCTTTATAGTGATAATTATTCCAAAAATTACCACCAAAGTAATTACATTCTGCAAGACCCTGTCCCTGAATACAAACACCTTGACTACAACAAATACCTTCAGCAGTTGCACCACAATTTTCAGAACAAGGTTTTAGAGAATTCCAAGAGGATTGATTTTTATCATTACAAATACCAAAAGTAGTATATTCAATACATTGCTGGTTATTATAATCATCAACATAACAGCAAGACCCCAAATTTATTATAGAATCACAATCACCAGGTGAAATACCATATCCAACAGCAGCGACTGTAGCATTCCATGTTACTCCGCCATCATCAGTAATGAAATTAATAACATCTGAACCACAAGTAAAGAAAACATTTTCTTCTATGAATTGTACATTAGTAGGCCAATCCCACAAATCATTACCTTCAAGAATCATAGTAAATCCAAACAGTTCGCTATTAACGAAATCGCCTGTGAATCCTCTGATTCCCATAGGAGTACTTAACTTTATAATAGAACCTTTATCTACTTCTAATTGAATTCCTACACCACCACCAGCAGTACCTCCAGGACATCCATCAATACAGGGTGCTCCAGTAATGCCAACAACATCAAGTATGTTAATTGGATAAATTGAAGTTATATTTTCTTCTACATCTAATGTGATACTATTATCAAATAATATTCCTCCAGTACCTCCAACATCAAAAGTTAGACCAGACGAATTAACAGTATCTCCAGATGAAATATATGCAAATTTATTTGTTTTTAAGTCTGATTCAGAAAAGGTTGCCCTTTGATAAACCATATCACCACTAATTCCTATAGAATTTTCTGAAGTATATAAAGAAAGTGAACCTTCTGCGGAAATTCCTTTGAACCAAAATGTTAAACCTTCAGATGACATCCCTGAAATTTCTTTGAAAAGTGCAACACCATCTATAGTTTTTCCAGCAGGAGTTCCAGTTGCACCAGTAGGTCCTATAAGACCACCTATAGTTAATATTCGTGGAAACCACTGACCCCATGCTGTTTCTTCTTTTTCTGACAAAGCAACTTTTAGATTTGATAAATCTGAATATCCAGCAGTACCAATAACAACATGGTATCCAGTAAGTCCTGTTGCTCCAGTAGGTCCTACAGCACCAGAAGCGCCATGCGTCCCAGCAGGACTAGCACCACTTGGTCCCGCAGGACCAATTGCTCCTTTTGCTGTTATTGAACTGCTTCCTATTGGGTTCTGTCTCATTTATAATTTCCTATAAGTATAATCATTATATTTATGTTCCACCAGGACAATCTGGATATGGACACGACCCCGGAACACACATTACCCATCCACAAGTTCCATCAGTTAATGTTACATATGTTGGAACACTAATTCCATTAAGGGCTGCTGTACAAGAATCCCAATTACATCCATCACCAGTTAAGTCTCTCAACCAAGCACCACCAAGGTCGATGCAAGAACATTTTGTTATATCTGATTCACAAATTGGAGTTGGATGTCCTTCAAGACAACAAAGTCCTAGTTCACTAGTTTCACAACACACTTCATCGCAATTATTAATTCCTTTCCAAACACCACCATCGGAGGTATTGCATTGTGTTATAGTCATATAGTCGCAATAAGCACCACCAGCGTATTCGGGAAAACAACATGAACCAATATAAGTATTTTCACAGTTATTTGTTTCAGAACATAAACCCGTACTCCAATTTTCTGCTCCATCAGTCTGAGCACATAAACACCTTGGTGTATCAACGCATTGGAAATAGGCCCCATCCCAAGAACAACACCCACCAACATTCATGTCACCGGGTTCAGCACAGCAAAATACACCTTCACAACTCAGACTTCCGTTCCAAAGATGGCCTTGAAGAATGCATTGATCTCTATATTTCAGGGAACAAGTAGGTGGCGCATTGGAGTTAATTTCACAACATGCACCTTGTTCGTGGTATCCCACACCACCACAATCTTCTTCTTCACAAATTGAACCGACTCCTCGGAAATCTCCACCAAGACCATCACAACCACTAACGGTCATATCACTAATGCAAGTAGAATCATAAGCACCTACAATACAACATGCACCAACATAATGATCATCACCACAAAGAGGACTAGTCCCGCATGTGCGTGTTCCATAGTTTTGACACAACTCACCTTCATTTTGACAATATCCCTCTTTCCAATGACCACCTATACTTGAACAATCAGTTTGATTTAAATTTTTACAACAATGAACACCAGTATCACAATATCCAGAATATATTGTACCAATTTGATCTCTAATCACTGCAGCGGCTTCAGGACCAGTTATTCCAATATTATGAAAATGATGAGGGTCACTTGCAATAATTCTCAACCAATAACCAGCACAGTTGTGTGGATGGTCTTTCGTATTCATGTTTGGTGCGCAACCGTCTGCATACTGACACCAATCTGTCCAAGGACATTCACCCGTTACTCCGTGATGGAACAGGGAGTCACCATGACCCGGACAACACCCTCCCTCATCTTCCCACCAACTGCAACTCTCATCGTCCAAACATTCTAACGGGACATCTTGTGTTCCTGGTTCATCCCACACAGCCCAACCACGACCCTCAGCGTCATCCCAATCAACCATCGTGTTTGGATGTGGCATTCCATAAGGAACTCCATTACCTATATTACCACCCACACCAACAGTATATACTTCGACTCCTTCTTCTTCTTTGTAAATAGCAGGATGAAAATTTGATAACTGCCACTCACCGTCAAACTCGTTCGTAACATAAACTAGTACACGGGAAGTTGTTTCAGAGGGTCTTGCTCTATCACTCTGAAATTCATTTAGAGGTCCAGTCATCCAACCAAAATTATGAGACAAAGTTGGTCCTATATTAAAAATTTCATATTCTACTCTAGCATGATTAAATGTAAGACCCACATAATTACACATTGAATGACAACCGCAATTATATTTGTTACAACAATATCCATGTAGTGGAGATTCATCACATTGTCTACACACTTCATTAACAGTGCAAACACCAGAAGCATTATCTTCCTCACACGCAATATCCGTGCTTGCTCCCCCGCAACATAGTAAATGTTCATAAGGTTTATTCCAACAAGAATACTCTGCTGGATCAGGATCAGAGTTACTTCTTTGGCAACAATCGTGGTCATCCAATCCACCTCCTGTACACCCTTGAGGGTTTCCATAATACATTGTTTGCATACCAATTTTATCTGTTGGTCGTGATGATTGAATTACCGACTGGACTGCTTGTTGTGCATGTCTTAAATCTGTATTGTAGAAATCAATACCAGGATCTTGGAAAGCACAGGCATAGTCGGGGTGATTTTCACCCATAAGATCCGATGATGAGTGATGAGTTCCATCTGAGTTCCAATTATGCCATCCAGTGACGCCCGCCATAGACCAGTGGTTATTTATCATGAAGTACATATCTACATTTCTACATTTTCCACCACAACTAACATTCCAACACTGTGAAGCCTCACCTTGTGGTTGACCATCTATAGCAAAGCATTCTGCTTTAGAAACATATGAACAACCATTATCTGGTAGACAACATGCTTGTCTACTACAATCTACAGTGCTGTCTGCACACGAACTTCCACCGCTTAGTACTCCAAAATAGTGATAGAGACATTCGTACTCAGTAGCATTTACACAACCACCTGAATAACAACAAGGGCCTGTATTCTGACTAAGACACGGATTCAAATGATTTGGTTCGCAAACCCTATCTACACCCTCCCAGAAATATCCCCACTGGTTAGCACAATCACTAGTGTCCTGACAGTATGATTCTGTTACTCCTGATTCGCAATTATTACATCCTGCTCCACTCCCACTACAACAAACTCCTATTCGGTCATACACACCTTCGCATAAGCCTGGACTCTCGCAATTGATTGCACCATCCTTTCTAAACACCCCAGGCTGATCCAAACCAGCACACTCATATGCCGTCATCATCTCGCAGTAATTATCTGCTTTACAGCAAGGCCCTGTTTCGGTGCAACTACATTCTAAATCAAGTGATGAGCAACCATCTGCATCACAACAAGGAGAAACTAACTGCCCACCTGACCATTGGTGACCTATCCAATTGGAGTACGGTGGATCCGGGAAGAATTGATAACACGNATTTTCGTATGTGTCCCCTTGTAAGCAAGCACCCGGATCGTTGGCGCTCTCGTTTTGACAACAACAACCCCGACTACATAAAAATCCATCAGGAAAATCATCTGATTCCAGATTATCACCGTCACATGTTGTGTTATCTCCTTGGTAGACACCACCCGATCCTGGATCACCATATTGCGCCAAGCAACCTGGCTCGCTCAAGAAGCAACACATGTGTTCAGTTGTTTCTATGCAAACACCATCTTTACAACAAACACCAGTAACTACACAGTCAACATTCTCACACGCATTATCATTGTCTGAATGGTCATACCAACAACCATGTCCATCACAATTGCCGATTTGATCTAAACATTGTGCTTCTATGCTTCTAACCAATAGTCGTTACATTGCCAACCATCGATACATCCGCCCCAATCGCAGTCTTGTACATTAGCACAACATGCACCACGGGGTACATCGTCACAAGGAGGGTTAC
>JGI25133J35611_10001294_pt1 | contig 13469 bp, 12 predicted proteins | sample ETNvirenome_6_85_FD_35611 | JGI IMG/M metagenome (IMG submission 35611) | reverse complement strand
TGCAAATTTTTTCAAAGTTGAAAATAACGCGATCGTTCGATCATTTGAATCAACAAAGGGCAAGGGCATGGCAGGTGTCATAACTTCTCTTGCTTTTGACTATGGCGACTACCCATATGAGATAACCCCGGGAAGTCGTGCTCCAAAGATGATTGATGTGTCGCTAGGCTTTTCTCCCATGCATGATTTGCCACTTGGTTTGGATTACGATGGGAACATGCGGGCGCCTTCACATCCTGTTGGCAATGCCCTCAAGGGGTTCGGCAGCGTCTATGAAGAGGTTAAGAAGAAATAATGGCCACAATTGACCGATATGAAAATGACGTAACAGTCCGCGACGGAAAGATTCTGGGCACCAACGATGCTATTGTACGTCTGCGAGCTGGAATTGCATCCGGTGAAGTAAGAACAACCACTACAATCCTGCAAGGATTCCAGCGTCTCGATATCTTGGCACACCAACAATACGGCGATGGCCGACTCTGGTGGGTTATTGCAGCGGCATCTGGAATCGGTTGGTGGCTCCAAGCGCCGCCTGGCACAAGGATCACGATTCCAATTGACATCAATGAAGTGCAGGCGGTACTCTAATGGCAACCCGTGATGCCAGACAAATCTACGCAGATCTGGCAAGGTATTTCGGCCTCCGAGAAAGAGATGCATTCCATTCTGCAATTAGTGCAACTCCTGCAAGTGGAAAAGTTCCACCACGGAGCAACAAGGAGCAGTTCTTTGGTGAAATCTTTGGAGACGGTGTCTTGTTCAAGTCTGATGCTGATATTTTCAAGCTGCTTAAAGACAGCAAGATGACAAAAGATGTCTGTGTCACTTCAACTAGAGACGATGTTCCAAGAGATGTGAAAAATCTTGCATCTGCTAAAGATCAAGGTTGGGGAAAACCAGCGGACGGAGAGGAATACGACATCAATGACACAGGAACAGGACAACTGCCCGGCGACGTGTCTGTGTACCAAGTTTTCCCAGCAGCAAGAGGGGTCGATATATCTGACACTGAGATTATCACCCTGTTTCTTAGCAATCTGTCATCGATAGAAATGACGCGTGCTGTACCGTACATTGACATTGTCATTTCAACTGCCAGCTCGACAGATACGTCAGGAAACTTCACCAAAGATGCTCATTTTTCTTTAGGGCGCTTTTTGGGTGCAGGCGACAATGAGATCGCGCTTCGTGGAAAATTCACGGGAGACATTGGAAAATCAGCTGCACAAACGTCAGATACGGAAGCCAATCTCCAGCCGGTTGCCTCCATGGAGGTCTTTACAACCCCTCAAACTTTGATAGATGCGACCAACGGCGTAAGCTATGATGAAAACAAGGGCGGCAGAATTGATGCCTTTCGACCTTTCCTCGAGTTGGGAAACCTTGAGATAACGGTGGCACCTTCTTCGTTCGGAACAATTGCGAATAAATCAGCCAAGCTAAATCTCAAGCTGTATGATCGTGGTCGACTAGGTGACATTGCACCTTTGGTCTCACCGCAGCGAAAAGGAAATGTGCAGTTTTTCATCACGTATGGATGGCATCACCCTGATGGCACAACAGTTCAAAGACGATCGTCAGCAGCCGGCACATCACTTATGGGTGATCTGATCAATGCAATGAAGCTATCGGAGGCATTCATTGTCACCAACAGCAGCTTCAGTTTTGGCGCAGATGGTGTGGTTTCGATCGACGTTGATCTGGCAATGATTGGAACAGATGATGCGTCAAATACCAACATTCTGGACGTTACTGCAGGAAAGGACGGAAACATCTCGTCTGTGATAAACCTCATGAACGGAATCCAGAAGAAGATAGTCAACTTGCAAAAGGTGTTACCAAGTGGAGACATTCCACAGGTGATTCTGGGCACCGGTCCGTCAAACATTCTAGACTTGTCGACGAAAAATCGAACTAAGCTACGCAAGGCTGCAGCCAACTTGAAGAAGAGGGGTGGAAATCTAGCAGAGATCAGCAAAGATCTATATGCAGTTATTGGCAAGACTGGAAATAGAAACACAAAACTTGGTAGGGCAAAGGCTTCTGTGAATGCTGAAATTCAAAAGCTAATTGATGGTATCAAACAGACACCTGACCCTTTCTTAAGCCCTTCAAAGGCAGGCATCAAGGACACAGACTTGCAAAAACATGTCAGAAAAGCCCAGCTAAGCAAAAGATCGAGAGCAAAGCAAAAATATGTGTCATTTGGCAAGTTGATGACGTTCTTTCTGACAAAGCTATCTACGGCAGACACAGATCTCCAGATTGTTTTCACGCCATTCAACTATTCCGCCGGCGCAATGTATGATCACAACATTTCACAGTTTCCAATTGAACTGGAAGATCTCAAGAAGTTCTTGCAATCAGAGGCAAAGAAGCGACAGAAGATTTCAATTATGGGGTTGCTTGGATTTGTTGAAAAATACTTCCTGTCATCGCAAGGATATGATGCGTACGGGCTAGGAAAGGTGTACACTCGTGACAAGAAAACGGGAAAGTCGAAAATCAGCGAGAAGCTAAGAAAGAAAATCAAATCAGAGGGTAGCAGAATCTCATACAACAATCAGATGCATGCTGCCCTGGACATCGCTTATGGTAGCAAAAGAATTCGGCCGACATTCAGACAACCAAATGTCACTATGAGCATCGTAACTAAAAAAGGAACCTCCGGCAAGAACATCACTCGCATCACATTCAATGACGCTGTCCAAGGTCAGGTCATGCCCATCATCGACGCTTTCAATTCTGCTGCTCAATCTGGGCACTTTGTCATTGAAGAGCTCAATGGCGACGATACACGTCGTGGGGCACAACATAGTGAAACTGCGGCTGAAACGTACAAAGAGCTTCGCTCTGAAGGTTTGCTGTCGAAGCTGGATCAAGAAACGATAGACGAGATGGTTACTAGTTTCGAGGAAGGGGCAAATCAGGCAGCTGCCGCGAAATTTAGAAGGCGCTTAGATCACACTATGCAGTTCAATTTCACAGCAGCACAGTCAGGCAAAAATCGGCTCAAAAACCTGTTCTTCAAGTTTGCACCCAGCTTGATTTACGGTACAGCCAACTCAGGAATTATGACTGCTGATCTGTCATCACAACAAAATGATGCACTGCTTGCAATCGCCTTGACTAATGCACTGACAGGAAAGGGCGGAGAGCCCACAAAAGAAAACGTGTCATTGCCGCTGATGGTGCACCCGACAACACTCAGGCTGACAACATTTGGCTGTCCGTTTTTCCGTTACTCTCAGAAGTTTTTTGTCGATCTGGGGACAAACACGTCTGCTGATAACTTCTATGCAGTGATCGGTGTGGGTCACTCTATCAGCAAGGGCGACTTCAAAACTAGCATCGATCTAATTCAGACAGATGCATATGGGTCGTTTATCAATGTTGACGATAAGATGACAGAGACACTGGTGTCAGTTGAGTTAGCACGATTGAATCCCCGGGCATAAGAAATGAAAAATCGATCTAGATTTGTTATGTTATGCTCATGGATCTTTGTCTGCGTGTCAAATCTGACTTCCTCCGAATTGCTCACCTCATCGATGAAATCGACGGCGTCATCACACTAGAAGAGCTCGAAGAGCTGCTGACAATTCTTGACAATGAGAAGCCCGAATTCGTGTCACCAGAAATCAGGAAGATGGCAGAGACAGTCAGTGATGATTCATCGCTTTGGCCGTTGCTTGTAACACAATCACATCGTCAAGTTATAACGGACATTGCTATTCGTGCTGTAAAGATGAGCTTATCCAATCATGACAGCATGAAGTACATGTCAACATGGCTGCGAATTCGGAAGTTCCTTGATAACCTGGGACGTGCCCACATTATCCCAAAGCCCTGGAGTCTGTTTCGTCAGAAGCATGTGTCAATGTCGGGCAACTCATTCGACGCTGCAATCATGAGTGGGAAGTTGGCGAGGTCGATTTACTCCACAGCCGGTTCTTCAACTGGTCGTCTGACAGTCACAGCTGGTCCCAACTTCCTGATCGCACCTGCAGAAGTAAGATCTGCTTTGTGTGAATCTAACGAGTCATCATCTGTTGTCATTATCGACTTCTCATCAATGGAGCCGAGGGCAATTTTGGCGATGCAAGGGATAAAGACGACATCAGATGACATCTACCAAGATCTGATGGACATGTGTAATATTGACTCCCGTGCCACTGCAAAGCTGGCAACGATCTCCGCCCTGTATGGTGCATCTGAAATGAGGCTAACAGAGACGGTTGGGTCGAAACAGAAAGCTAAGTCATTGATCGAGAGTGTCCGCGGATTCTTCAATATGACAGAGCTAGAACAACAACTTGAGACACAAGCCGCGGCGGGAATTGTTCGCAACTTCTTTGGTCGTCCGCTGCATGATGCCACACGCACGCCCAGACTCAGGGTTAATCATTTTGCGCAATCAACTGCGGCCGAACTATCAGTGCTCCTGTTTGCAGATTTGTGTGATGCTGTTCCATCTGCAACGCCCTTGTTTGTCATTCACGACGCACTGATTGTTGAGATTCCAAACTGCGACATGGAGGCATTGACAGATGCAAGTCAAAATCTGACATTTCAAGGTGCCAAGTTTCCAACAACACTGGGAACTGTCTGATATTTAGCAACAAGGTGACGAAATGAACATAGCAAACATGGTGAACATAGACAAGATGATTCTGGAGGCAGCAATTTCCTTACTTCAGGAGGAGACCCCGCCAGAGTCTGATCCGAAAGCAGAACCTGCTGGGTACCCAGGTAGCAAAATTAGAATCAAAGGTTCTTTAGGCCGCGGCACGTGGAAAAAAGAAGTGAAGATTGCAGAGAGCCGGGCAAAGAGTGAACCGAAGTTATTGTGTGCAGAACTAGGTATATCTCGAGCAACAGGAAGCAATGATCTTGCGAAGGCAGCATCCATCATAACGCAAGCCATCAATGGAAATGAAATTATGTCAGAGGCTTTCACAGGAATCTCATCAACTGGAAGCGCATTCAACAAGGAGGAGCAACAGGTTTCCGGAATTGAAGTCAATCATTCTCTGCCAACCCGGCGTGATGCAGTCAAGTATCTCTATATCACTCTACTGGCAGCAGAAAGAGCCCGCCTTCTTGATCTAGACAAAGGTGTTGGCTTTTCACATTATGAGCTAGTAACTCTTCCAACTATTTACGCTATTGATTGAACACTTGATCGTGGCGTCATACAGTAACTATATGGAAAACTTCGACGAACTACAGAACACATACAACAAATACCTTGCCCTCCTTCGGAAATTCTTTCCGGACAACCACGAAGCTGTCGACAAGCTAGAAAGTGAGATTGGTGATCGGCTATTCTTGGCTCCCCAGGCCCTTGATCGCAATCTAGGTGGTGTACCTGGTGGCCTGGTTTCATTCACTTGCAATGTGGCCAAGTTTGCCAAGACTTTCAAGGATGTCGTCGATCAGCGAAAATTGGTCCGGGTTTCACTGATTCATGAGTTGGGTCGACTAGGTGGGCCAGATGAGCATAGCAACTTGTTTGTGACAGAAGATTCCGACTGGCATCGTGAGAAGTTGGGCCGTGACTATAAGTACAATGAGTTTTGCACAAAGATGTCATCAGCACACAGAACTCTTTTCTATGTCGCAAGGTACGGATTCCAGGTTGACGAAGAAGAGTGGATTGCTTTGACGACATCAGCTGGATTCCAGTACGATGAGAATCGATTCTACGCAAATGAGGTCCTGCCGCTAGCCACTGCGCTCCAGGCATGCCGGACATTTGCCCTAAAAGAAATGATGTAATAGCTGGTCAAATTTCGTTGAACTAGATATTTAGATACATGAAGAAGAAACTTTGGGAACACATCAAGTGGATGCTAGAAATTGCAGACGAGGACAGCGAAGAGAAGGATCTCCTGCTCGAGCCAGATGCGTCAACCGACGAAGGTTGTGACAAAAAAGAGCAGTCTGTGTGTGCTAATGTTGCAGGAGCCACAACTCCCTTGGGCACCGATGCGACCTACCCAAATTCATCAGTAAAGAAAGAACAGTAAACATTGAACATTGATTAGAAGTGAAATATAGTATTCGTATTAGAGGTTAGAGATTAGAGGTTAGATACTTGCAGAGTTGCAAACTGTCTAACACATTAGTGCCGATTTATACTTTGGAGGTTAAAAATGGCAGTTGATTTGGATGCATTGCGTAAAAAACTCGCTCAACTGAGCGGACAGAATTCCCGGAAAAATTTGATGTGGAAGCCGTCGACTGACGCAGAGTCAGTTGTTCGGATCATTTCATTTCCCGATAACGATGGCCAGCCCTTTAAAGAGCTCTGGTTCTACTACAACATTGATAACAACCCTGGGCTCTTGTCTCCCAACCAGTTTGGAAAGCCTGACCCGATTCAGGAGTTGATCAATAAGCTTCGTTCTGACGACACCAAGGAGTCGTATGAGCTTTGCAAGAAGCTCTATCCCAAGATGCGCAGCTACGCCCCTGTCATCGTCCGCGGTGAAGAGGACCGAGGTGTGCGACTTTGGGCCTTCGGCAAGACAGTGTACCAAGAGTTGCTCAAGGTGATGCTTGATGCGGACTATGGCGACATCACTGATCCCAAGTCGGGCTTTGACATCAAGGTCAATGTGTCGCAGCCCCCAGGCAAGATCTATGCCGAGACGTCAGTTCGTCCCCGTCCGAAGTCGACGCCGCTGTCTGATGACAAGGCGAAGATCCAGGAGTGGACCACCAACATTCCCAACTTGGACGATCTGTATTCGCTGAAGAGCTACGAAGAGCTCGAGCGAATCATCAACACGTGGCTGTCTGATCCCAGTGACGGGGATGACAAGCCCCGCGGTGGTGCTCGTCCTGCTGCTGCTGCTGAAAAGAAGCCCACAACTGGAAGCACGCTCAAGGATTTGGATGATGCCTTTGCGGATCTCGAAGACATCTAAGCTACTTGAGTAGCTAGCAAACGGGGCGCTCTTCGGGGCGCCCCGTTTTGTTCAAGGGTCTGAAAATTGCTACAATGAGAAAAGGAGAAAACCATGGCAAAAAGAAAAAAGAAGAAAGAAGAAGTGAATCCGATGGAGGACTTCACAGCTGATCTGATCAAGTCGATCAACAAGGATCACGGATCGAAAATTGCGTACAATCTGTGTCATGACACATCACCCACCCATGTGAAGCGTTGGGTCGGAACCGGCTCGATAATGCTGGACTACATTTGCTCAAACAGGAGAGATGGTGGGCTTCCCGAGGGACGGATTATTGAGATTTTTGGTCCACCCTCAATTGGCAAGTCACATATTGCAATCCAGATCGCCAGGGCAACCCAAAAGATGGACGGCATCGTGGTCTATATCGACACTGAGAACGCAACATCTGTGGAGAACCTTTCACTTTTGGGAGTTGATATTTCCAAGAGATTCGTCTATGTGGACACCCATTGCACTGAGGAGGTTCTGAAGATTGCTGAGTCGACCATCCTGAAAGCCAAGGCTATGAACAAGGATGTCCCGGTCACCATCATTTGGGATTCGGTTGCGGCATCATCTCCAAAAGCTGAGCTCTTGGGTGATTATGATAAGGAGTCGATTGGTCTCCAGGCCAGAGCAATTTCGAAGGGCATGAGAAAAATCACCGGTGTAATTGGTGAGCAGAACGTGTTACTGATCTGTCTAAATCAGATTCGAACGAAGATCGGCGTAATGTATGGTGACCCTGATACAACGCCTGGCGGAAAGGCAATTCCATTTCATGCCTCAATTCGAATCAAATTGGGTGCTGGTCAGCAGATCAAGGACAAGAATGACGATGTGATCGGAATTCACGTCTGGGCCAAGACAATCAAGAACAAGGTTGCAGCACCATTCCGAAAGGTTCACTTCGAGATTCATTTTGGCAAGGGTATCCGAGAACACATCCAGCTCTTCGACCTGCTCAAAAAGCACGGCCCAGCAGATGTTGGAGATAGCATTGTGTCAGTTGGGGGCGGAGGTTCGTGGAAGGTGTTGACTATTGCTGATCGTGAGACGGGCAAAGTCAGGCACGAAAAGAAGTTTTACAAGGCAGATTTTGACAAGATTCTGACTGACCCACAATACAAGGGATGGTTGGATGACCTGATCGAAGTTGCAATGGTCAAGAAATTGACCACAAATGAGGGCATGGAGATTGATGTTGATTCCTATGAGGAGGTCCGGGCTGTTGCGGCAGATCTGGATGATGTGATAGAGGAGCTGTAATCATGACAATCGGTGGTCCCGTCTTGCTGGTCGACGGTCTCAATGTCTTCATGCGTCATTTTTGTGCGAACCCTTCAATGGCCGAGACAGGGCAGCATGTTGGTGGCTTCCTCGGTTTTTTGGGCGGACTTGGAAATTTGTGCGAAAAGTTTAATCCCAGTAGAGTGATTGTGGTATGGGAATCTGGTGGAAGTCTTCGAAAAAGATCGGTTGATTCTACTTACAAGGGCGGTCGTAGACCGCCGTCATTGAATAGGTATTATGAGGACGACATTCCTCCGACGGCTGAAAATCACACAATGCAAGTATCTCTCCTTGTTAAAGCACTGAACCATCTGCCTGTGACGCAGATTTATGTCAGAGACTGCGAAGCTGATGACGTCATAGGTTACCTAGGGCGCTATACTTTCGGAAGCACACGTATAATCCTGGTGTCTTCTGATAGGGATTTGTATCAACTGATTAGTGATCATGTCCATCAGTGGTCTCCTGGACAGAAAAAATTGATCACTCGGGCTGATATTGTGGACAAGTTTGGAATTTCGCCTGAAAACTTCATTTCTGCAAGAGTTTTCATCGGGGACTCGAGTGACAACATTGAGGGTGTCAAAGGCACAGGATTCAAGACCATGTCGAAATGGTTTCCAGAGATTAGAGACGACAAGTTCGTTAGCCACAGCGAGATCATCGCGAGGGCAAAAACTCTGATAGAGGATGGGAACACGGGCAAGACAATTGCAAGGATCTCAGAATCTCAGTTGTTGACGGACAAAAACTGGAAATTGATGTATCTCAGCACATCCAGGCTGGCTGGTGTGCAGATCAAGAAAGTTAACGACCAACTTGAAAAACGGGGGAAAAGTGATAAGATGGCTTTAATGCGATTGCTCTTGCAATCCGGTATGCAAAAATTTGACATCAATCGCCATTTTCGGGCGATTAACTCGACAAGGAATAGCTAAGTGAGTAGTAGCAATCTAAACAGTTTCCTACAGGAAATCATCGACAATGCCCATAATGTTCCACACTTTTCCCAACACGGAAAAAACTTCCAAGAGAAAATCTTCCAAGGCTTGATAACTGATACTCAGTGGGCAGCACAAATGGTTGAGGTCATGCGACCCAACTTCTTTGATGTAGAGTATCTGCAGTTTTTGAGTGAAAAATACCTCATGTATCATCAGAAGTACAAGTGCTTCCCAACTCTGGGTCTACTTGTCAACGTCATCAAGGATGAACTGGCAGATGGCGCAGATGATATTCTGAAAAACCAGATTATTGAGTTTCTGCTACGTGTCAAAGCCAATCGGCATCCGGGTGACATTGCTTATGTCAAGGACAAGACGTTGGACTTCTGCAAACGGCAGGCATTCAAGGCAGCATTGGAGAAATCTGTTGATCTGATCCAGGGCGAGAACTTTGAGGAGGTCGTTTCCCTGATGAAGAGTGCTGTTTCCCTGGGCATCCCACACAGCACTGGGCATGATTTCTTCGAGGATCTGGAGTCACGATTCATTCGCATCAATCGAATGGCATGCCCAACAGGATTCAAAAGGTTGGATGCAAAGGACATCTTCTCTGGAGGTCTGGGACGAGGTGAGATTGGTGTAATCACTGCCAATACCGGTGTTGGTAAGAGTCACTGGCTTGTTGCTTTGGGTGCCAATGCAATGCGTGCTGGCAAAAATGTTCTCCATTACACATTCGAGTTGTCCGAGACAGCAGTGGGTATCAGGTATGATAGCAACCTTTGTCACATTGCTTCAAATGATGTCCAGGATCATAAGGATCTCGTCAAGGAAACATACCAGAACAAGGATCTTGGTCGCCTGATCATTAAGGAATATCCTACAGGGAGTGCTACGATTACAATGTTGAGGAATCACATTGAGAAATTGTCACTCAAGGGCTTCAAGCCCGGCCTGATCTTGGTCGATTACGCTGACATCATGCGGTCTTCTCGGGCATACGATAGTCTTCGGCACGAGCTCAAGCTGGTTTACGAAGAACTCAGAAATCTATCTATGGAATTAGAGATTCCGGTCTGGACAGCTTCTCAAGCAAATCGCGATAGTGCGAATTCCGATATCGTGGGTCTTGAGAATATGGCTGAAGCATACGGCAAGGCTATGGTGGCAGATGTAGTGGTCAGCATCTCAAGAAAAGCAGCTGAGAAATCAACAGGTGTTGGTCGACTCTACATCGCAAAAAATCGTGCAGGGCGTGATGGAATTCTCTTCCCAATTTCAATTGATACAGCCACATCAACATTCGAAATACTTGATGAAAATTCACTGACTCTCAATGAAGCAGTTGAGCAAACTGGAAATGAAGCCAAGGCGGCCCTAATGAAGGCATGGAAGGATGTGAAGAACGATGACGGCGACAGCAATGAGGAGACAGAGTAGTGTATACACAGCAAGAGGTTTTAGAGGCATCCCGAGAGTATTTTGATGGTGATGATCTTGCGGCGGATGTCTGCACGAAATACTTGCTAAGAAATTCTAATGATGAATTCTTGGAGAAGACTCCTGATGATATGCACCATAGATTGGCAGGTGAGTTTGCTCGTATTGAGAAGAAGTATCCCAATCCGATGTCAAAGGATGAAATCTATGAGTTGTTCCGGAACTTTAAGGATGTAGTTCCTCAAGGGTCCCCGATGGCAGCAATTGGAAATGATCACCAGCTTCAGAGTCTTTCAAATTGTTTTGTCATCGCATCACCTGCTGATTCATATGGAGGAATTCTCCTGGCAGATCAGGAGCAAGTTCAGATCATGAAGCGTAGGGGTGGTGTGGGATTTGATATCTCTCCCATTCGGCCTCAGGGAACAACCACATCAAATGCCGCCAGAACCACAGACGGCATTGGTGTATTCATGGAACGGTTCAGCAACTCCTGTCGGGAAGTAGCTCAAAAAGGCAGGCGTGGTGCCCTGATGATCACAATCGATTGTCGCCATCCAGAGATCGAGACCTTCATCAACATCAAACGGGACCTTGCTAAGATCACCGGTGCCAATATTTCGATTCGGTTCACTGACGAATTTATGAAAGCTGTTGTCAAAAAAGAGGGATTTACTCTTCGATGGCCTGTTGAGTCTAAGCCGTCAGATGCTAAAATTACTAAGGACGTTTGGGCGAATGAGATTTGGGACAAGTTTATTGAAAGCGCATGGGCTGCGGCAGAGCCAGGTGCTTTGTTTTGGGATACCGTAACAAAGAACACGCCGGCTGACATTTACTCAGACTTTGGGTTCGCTTCAGAGAGCACAAATCCTTGCGGTGAGCTTGTCCTTTGCCCATATGACAGTTGTCGATTAATGGTCATCAACTTGGCCTCATTTGTTAGGCAGCCGTTTTCTGACTGCCCGATATTTGAGTTTGGTCGCCTACATGAAGTAGCTGTTAAAGCACAAAGACTGATGGACGATCTGGTCGATCTTGAGCTGGAAGCAATTGATAAGATACTCAATAAGATCAAAAAAGACAATCAGCCAGACAATGTAAAGCAAGTTGAGTTCGACCTATGGACGAAGATCCGAGTCAAATGTGAGCAGGGACGTCGGACTGGACTGGGTATCACTGCTCTTGGTGATGCGTTGGCTATGATGAACCTAACGTATGGATCAGCCAGGTCAGTCAAGTGGACAGGAAAAATCTACAAGGCTTTGGCAGTTGGTGCTCATACGTCGAGCTGTATCCTTGCAGAAGAAAGAGGCACCTTCCCAATTTTCGATTTTAATCTTGAGAAGGACCACACATATCTTCGAAGGATCATGAAAGCATGTGGGCCGGAAGTGGAAGAGATGTGGAGGTCAACCGGTCGCAGAAACATTGCTCTGACCACAACCGCACCTGTCGGTTCTGGAAGTACAATGACCCAAACAACATCGGGTATTGAATCGTCATTTTTGCTAAAGTACAAGAGACGAAGAAAGTTGGTGCCAGGAGATAATAGGAAACCTGATTTCGTAGATGAAATGGGAGATAAGTGGCAGGAGTACACTGTCTATCATCACAATTTCAAGAAATGGATGGATGTCACCGGTGAAGAAAACGTTGAAGACAGCCCATACTGGAAGGCAACCTCAAATGATGTTGATTGGTTGAGATCTGTTGAAATCCAAGCAGCAGCACAGAAGTGGATTGATCATTCTCTGTCAAAAACTTGCAATCTTCCAAGTGATGCCACCAAGGAGCTCGTTTCTGATGCGTATCTGGCAGCATGGAAATCAGGTTGCAAAGGATTCACAGTTTATCGAGATGGGTGTAGGGCAGGCGTCCTGGTGTCAGCAGAAGAGAAAAAACAGAAAGAAGAAAAGAGTGCAATCAAGAGACCGAAATCGTTGCCCTGCGACATTCGACGACTCAATGTCAAGGGTACTGAGGGACTCACCGAGAGCTGGCTAGTTTTGGTTGGAATGAGGGATGGAAAGCCCTATGAGGTGTTCTGCGGAATGGCCGAACAAATTGAAGTCCCCAAGAAGACGAAGTCGGGAATTCTGATCAAAAACGGAAAGAAGGCCGGTGTGGTAACTTACAACCTCGAGGTTCCGATTGGAGAAGATGATGAAATCATCTTCAGGGACGTTGTTAACCTGTTTGCCAATCCAACTCAGGGAGCCTTCACCCGCACACTATCACTAGCACTTCGCCATGAGATCCCAATTCAGTTCATTGTGGAGCAGATTCAAAAAGAGAAGAGTGATGATATGTTCTCATTCAGCAAGTGCTTGGCACGAGTTTTGAAGACATATATTCCGGACGGAACCAAGACAGCTATCAAGTCTTGCGACCATTGTGGATCAAGTGCGCTAGCTTATCTTGAGGGTTGCGTCACATGCAAAAGTTGCGGAAGTAGTAAATGCTCATGAGCAAGGAGTTGCGCGATGAAAAAGATTCGATTTGAGTGGGTCAATACAGATGATAAGTCCGACGACTTCCTTTCCATTATTTCTGACGAAGCCATGTGTGAGGTGGCCCGACTCAGAAAGAGCCCAAAATCATCTGCAATCTGGGGCGATTATTATCGAAATCAAGATCGGACATGGTGCATTCATCCAACAGGAATGACCGATGTAATATTAGATGAACTCTTTGGCCAAAATTGGTACTATGAAACATACGGCGGTTTCGAAACCGTTGAAAAGTTCAAGGCCTGGGCCAGAGGGAAGAAATGTTTGTAAAGAAGACGATTGATGTATTGCTAAACAAAGAAACAGATCTTTTGAAA
>JGI25133J35611_10001272_pt1 | contig 13612 bp, 23 predicted proteins | sample ETNvirenome_6_85_FD_35611 | JGI IMG/M metagenome (IMG submission 35611) | reverse complement strand
AAGAGGCAATGTTTCAAGAAAATACACATATTTTCTCAAGTAGACCGCCAAAGTCATGGTCAAATGATCATCCGTAATGATGGATGCCGACTTGTTAATGTCATTCATTCGACGATAGATATTCTTCTTCGACGGTATGAAGTAAGGAGTTAATCTTTCGAATTCCACTTTATCGGTTACGAATCTTCTCAAGTTGGCGTTGGCAATTCCGATGCCGACTCTAGATCTTCGTGATTTTGATTTTGGATAGTATTGAATATCAGGACCTTGGCCCTTCCACTTGACTCCTGCCAAGTTGAAGTAGACCTGATACAGACTCATCGCAGATGGTTTGTTGCCTCTGAGTATATCCCAATACCGGCTAAAGCTTCCCATGTTACGATATGGTCCTTCAGGATTCTGTTCATCTCCTTCATCTGGCACGAATAGAGGGATCATCTTCTCATAATCCCCTTGCCCCGTAAGCTCAACAAACTCTTCTGGCGTTAGGATTTTGGACACATTGCTATGTTTGAAGATTTGTTTATGATCTGGATCGGACACGACCCACGTTAAATCGGCCTCTTTACAGAGGGCTTTGTTCAACGAGGAAGCGATAATGCATTCGCTCGATGTTCCACGATGCATGATTAGATACTGTTTCATCTTAGTTCGCTGGTAAAGTCAATAACTTCAACATCAGTCCCTCCAGAGAACATTCGATCTGCCATGTCTTGGGCATTTATTTCTCCGCCCTGTTTCTGAGCCTTGCGTTCCTGAATCTTTTGAGCAATAGTCTTCTTCTTATCTTCCTGATCCTTGTTGTGTCTCTTGATAATTCTCTTCTTCACTGGCTCGGCAACGATTTCCAAGATTCCGTTATCGAGCAAAGTTTGCACTTCATCCGATTCCAAAACGCCTGGTCTTACTCTTGATAACTGGATGCAATCTGCTTCGTTTTTGAATTTAAGTCCAACGTCTGTGATTTGTAATGGACCTTTTCGAGTAGAACGAATGTACATTTTATTGGGGTCGCCGCCTTCGTTGACAACAGCGGTTGCTAAGTCAGCGCCAGCTATGAGTTCTAGAACATCTCTTGGGGAAGCTTCCATAGCAGCGGTTACGTAGTATAGTTTTTCACGAACGGAGAGGGCATCCCTTATGTCATTAAGGTTATTGAACGGATAGCTTTCTACCCCTTCATTCCCATACAGGATGACGACTTCGTTTTCCGAATCAACAAAAACAATCATGTTATTGTTCTCCAAATTTGTTCAAGCCGTTCTTTAGCCCTTGTTGCTACGGTACGGATACTGTAGTTCTTGACTAGGAACTGCTGTAGCTTTTTGTTCCTTACTTTATAATCGTCATAATTGTCATATACACTCCTCATCAGAGCAGCAGCTTCATCAATTGTTTTATCCGCTGTCAAAGCCGGAAACTCCTGATCGTCCCAATAATGGACATGCATTTGCCCAGGCTGCATTTTTACGAACTTATCAGGTTCCAGTAGAGCAGAATTATGAGATTTAAGGAACATTGTGTGTCCGGAAAAATTCGTAGCGATGACGGGCAAGCCGCATAGAGAAGATTCGGCATAAGGGAGTCCGTACCCTTCGCCTCTTGTGAAAAGAACGAAAGCATCGCAAGCTCTATACAAATTGGGCATCTGGAATTCAGGTATGATCCTAGAACATCTGACAATATGGGCGGGGTTATCTCCCCCATACTTCTTAACATGAGTTTCTACGTCTTTTTGAATGACATCGCTTCGTTTAGGATTGTTCTGGAACCTACTTACCAGCAACAGAGAGACATCATCATCTCCGTTGAAAGCCTTTAAGAAAGCCTTGAGCAGGACATCATAGCCTTTGCGGTACGACCATCCGAACACGCTTACGAATACGAATTTCTTTAGAGAGGGTCGAAAGACATAGGATTCCCCTTCTTCTTGGTACGTTTTCGTATTGATGGAATCCGGCATCACATAGATTGGTCGTTCAACGCCATGGTTTGCCAATACTTCGCCGCAAAAATTTGAAGTAACCCAAATCTCGTTATACTGATTGGCTACCTCCACGAATTGATCAGGGATAGTTTTTGACTCTACTGTTGTATAGAGGATCTTATATTTACCTTGACTGATATTGCTGAATGACGGGATAATACTATCGATGTAGATTGCATTGCGACTTGCTGGTCGTTGTAAAGCTGACAGGACTCTATATTCCATCTCATTGAGTGTATTGCCTGATCCTTGGATGGGGTCGATCTTAACATTGACGCCAAGAGCATTCAGTCCATGAACAAGATTTCGGTTGACCTTGGCATATCCTCCAGCCTCGAACAGGTGTCCTTTAAGTTTGACTTCAAGTTGAGGTGAATCTTTGTCTACGACTTGTTCGGGCTCATCGGCTAATTCTTGAGCCATCTTTTCTCCTTCCTTTTGAAGTTTCATGACTGTTCGTTCTATATGAGTATTCCCGGCTTCCGTGACTTCAAAACGACCTCTCAAAACAAATTGACGAAACGACCTGGACTTCTTGATATCATCCAAGTCTATGTTTTGTGGCGTTGAGTCTTGGAATGGGATATGCCTATCGATATCTTCGAGATAGACAGTATTCTGACAATGGTTAATGAACTTCATGACGACATCCGGGGAGTTATCTACTTGCTATATCGTCATTAGTCGTCATTTTGCTCCGGCGAAAACAAAGCGCAAACGAACGTCTTGGAGAATGTGAAGAAATCAAAGATCTGACTTTGATATTCTCTAAACATATAGCCACATGCAACAAGAAAAACAACGACAAGAAAATCATATCCAATAACCATGCTTCCCTCTCTTTCTAGCTACATTATCGACAATACCAAGCGCAAAAAAATACCCCTCCGTGTCGAGGGGTATCAAAGCGGTAATCCCAATTGGATCCGGTAGGGAAACTCGCTTCGCTTTTATACTATTAATTTCCAACGGACACTGGATTGTCCTTCTTAAATCTATACATCGGGCTGATACAGGATGATAGGGGTTCCCTCTCCGACCCATGCCCCTTCGCAGTTGAAACTAAAATAATCTACAGCCTCTTCAAAGGTCATTCCGTCTTCCATTAGACTGGCAATGCATTTATCGTAATCGTAGACAACTAGAGTTGGTTGACCGCATCGACCCCCCACCCCAATGATGGCATCATCATAGCCATCCATTAAAAGGGCTTCAGGATTTTCCTCGGCGATCCGAAATCTAACTGCTTCAGCGACTGACATGTTAACCTCATTTCATCGGACAGTCATCTCGGCTGCAAGAAACTGGGGCATCGTCTAGGAAGCATTTGTTACAGACGGGACAACATCTTTTGTTAGCTTCTTTCTTGGCTTCCGCTTCCTTATCTCCGACTTTGAGAACATCAAGGTCTTTAGTAACGGTTGTTTTATACAAGGTCATTTTACTATCTCCATAAACACTATATTCATCGTCATATTATGAAGCATTTCTAGAGAGCAAGAAATATAAGCCAAAGAACACACCCGACAGGCAGTAAAAAATAGCAATGGTAGGCCAATAGCCACCGATCCACGGCATCAGCGTGTAGAACAAGATATCGTAGCCTAATGGCAGAAAGAATGTTCCCGCCATTAGGCTCAATGTAGCCAATAGCTTTTTCATGACCTTCAATCGTTTTACTAGGGTCAGGTTCGTCTAAGTTTGGTTCTGATTCTTCCATAGTTCCTTAGTCCACATGTTGCTCGCTATGGAGTTCTTCCATGATGGCAAAATACTCCAACCAAGTAAACCGTACTCTGAATCCGTCTGGCCAGAACATCCAAATATGATCATCTGTTTTCTCCTTGACGGGAGGAAAATCTCCTGTGCAAATTCTTCTGGCCCATTCTTTGATCACGACCCAACGCTCCTGCTGTACAGTTTCCATAATCGACTCCTAAAAGCAACAGGACATACATACTTACCATTCCAAAACCACTGGTCTAAATCCTCTGTATCAGACGATACTTATACAGAATGATCAGGAGAATATCATGATAAACAAGACAATAGGCGTTATCGGTAAGGGTTTTGTGGGAACTGCTGTAGTACGAGGTTTTATGAATTTCGTTCAAGACGTACTTATTTACGATGCTGATCCCAAAAAGTCATCCCACTCCTTTGAAGATACTGTAAACGCAGACTTTGTATTCATATGCCTTCCGACACCTATGGAGAATGCTGAAGGTGGAAAGGCGGATCTTTCCATCGTCGAAAATTGCATGGCCAAGATTGCTCCTTACGCCGAAAAAAACGAATCAGCTTATCTAATCAAGTCAACTGTACCCATCGGAACGACCCGGATATTGTCTGAAAAGTTTGGCATCATCAGACTTTATCATAATCCGGAATTCCTAACCGCCAGAACATCTAATGTTGACTTTATTACGCCTACAAGAAATATTATTGGTTATGTAAGACACGATAAAAACGACATAGTAAACGTAATGTATGTGAAAAGCTTTTTTGAAGACAGATTTCCTGGCGTACCATGCATGGGAATGACAAGCGATGAATCTGAAGCAGTTAAATATTTTGCTAACTGTTTTTTCGCCACCAAGGTAACGTTCTTTAACGAAATCAAACTACTCGTTGATAAACTGGGCTTGGATTGGGATTTGATAATTGGAGGAGTTATGGCAGATGGAAGAATTGGTATGTCTCACTACGAAGTACCGGGACATGATAACGAAAGAGGCTATGGTGGGCTATGTTTTCCAAAGGATATTAATGCACTTATCAATACGATGGAAGAGAATGGAATCGACCCCAAATTGCTCAAGGCATCTTGGGAGCAGAACAAGGCTGTAAGAGAAAATTGGGATTGGGCAACGAACGCTTCAGCCGTATCTCAGAGACCCTGAGCCAGAATGTCCCACATCCTGTTCTCGTCAATAGCGACAGCTAACAAATCTCCGTCAGGGAAGACATGAGTACCCCATTTACCCCCTTCTCGGTAAGGCTTACCCGTAATCCAAGTAGCTACGTCTGGATGAAGGTGACAAATGGCTGCCACCGGATCGTGGAACAATTTTCCCTGCTTTTTGGCAAGATAAACGTCCATGCCCTCACGAAGCATCTCAGAAGCCCTAGAATTGGCCTCAAATAAACGCACATAATCATGTATGTCTTTATTGTAGTTAAGGGTATGACAGACGTTCTTGCCCACAAAACGCCTCTCAATTGGAGCATCAAGAAACATTATAGAACCCTGCATGTCGCCATTCAGGTTTGTGGTAGGCATCAGATCCCTACCCTCGAACTTGTCCAAACGAACAACATCGATACCCATGGCGTCAGTGACACTATAGGGAACGAAGCCTCCCTGCATGGTAGCCCGCTTGGGGAAAGTGGCGTTGCGATGATAAAACTTTCTGAAATTCTTCATAGGACCGCAAACGAATAGCTCGCAATCCGGATGCTCAGACATAACCGTATTCATGATTTCATGGCCTGGACCATCCGGTTTCTCACTCTTTTCAGCACCATAATGATCCATAATTCTGACATGGGGACCACTTAGAGATGGTTTGTCTATATCAACCGAAGCTGATCCAACCGGGATGTCAAGTTCAACTTCTCTGAGCAATAATTTGGTTATGGCAATTTGGTCTCTATAACCTGGATAGACAAGAATAGCTTTCAGATCTACGCCAGCAGATATGAGATAACAAAGAGAAAAATAATCATCTGCATCATTGCCGATATCAGTTTCTACAACAAGTTTCATCAGCTAAGATCTATGTATTGGGGAACACGAACTTGCACAACGACGATGTCTCCAGGTTTTCTGACGACTGGATCTGGTAGAGGAGCAAACTTCAAGTCATTCATGATAGCCATAAGCTTGTTTTTGTCCGTCTCTTCCGTATGGATAGTTATGTCGCCACTGGTGTTGTAGTCAAGCGAAGAAGTGGGCTCGTAAGACGTGTAGTAAGAATCCTCAGACGATGAGGAAGATTCGGAAGATGAGTCAACGTTAATATAGACCGGCATTAATCGTCAATGTCCAAGTAAGCAAACGGAACCACTTCTACAACTTCTGGCTCTATCGGTTGTACAAATTCTATTTCTTTCACCGATATGGGAGAGGATTCTACGAACCCCTCAATTTCCATTCCAGATCTTATATCATCAAGACTAACGATTTCCGGCAGTTCAAAATGAGCCTTAACATCTTTTATCCAAGAGACTATATCCGGATGCCATAAAGCTAAACCGTCTTCTGGGAATTTGGGATAACCAAGCACAGTTCTGTAGGCACGTATGTATATATGCTTTTGACCACGACACATATTCACAAACTCTTTATCATGACCAGGGATAGAGGGCATGGTTTCATTAATCAAAATATCATACGGTTCGATACGATTGCATATCAACCAATAATGACTGGGACTACTTGCTATGGGATAATAGGCGATACCATTTTTTGCCAACCAAGATGTTGCCCTATTCAGGCACGACGCATCATCGCAATCCACCATAAGGATATGGTTTGAATTGAATCTGCTATTCGAACTCTTGAGAGATATGCATCCCTTCAAATCGGACTTTCCCACAGTAGAACGCAGGGCATGGGAACGCATCACCTTGGCAATCTTTTTGAATGACGAAAATTGGGTCAAAGACCAATCGCTGTAACCATCTGATTTGTTTTTGCGTAACAAATACTTCAACGTCATGATAGCCTCGCTTAGGCTATCATACCAAATAATCAAACACTATTATGAGGACTTGGACGTTCAAGTTCTTCTAAAATACGACGATAAGTATCGATGATATCGTCAATGCTGTCTTTGTTACGCATGTAGGTATCGGCAGCATGTCTCCTGATCCAATTCATTATGTAATCAGGATGAGCCCCTTCCTTAATCATCCGATGAATTGTCAGCACTCGATACATATCGATATAAGCTTCAAACTTGGCTTGGTTGTCTTGGTAGTATTCCGGGAAGTTAATCTTGTACCAAACAGCTATTTCTGGAGGCGTTCTGAATACCAGATCAAGAGGGTATTCAACTTGAGGAGTCTTCTGAACTATAGGGGCAGAATTACAAGACGATAAGCATAAAGAGATGACCAATAAGATGGGTATCAAATAACGAATCATGTAAAACCCTAGCCTTCAACAACGCCCGCCTCTGTGTCGGCGTATTGCGGGCTACGGCTATCATTTAGCACAAGCTGTATAGCTTGGCCGAATGCCTGAGTTAAAGCATTGGCAACTTGACTGACAAAAGAGGTATTGCTTTTCTGCCTAAAACTATCTTCCCATGGCGGCAGGATAGTACATTGATTGTTACATTTGTCCAAGAATCCGGAGAACTTGTCCGGAATATCAACCTCTTGCTTATTCCAGTTCAAAAAAGACTTGCGTTGAGCCTGCTGGCTTAGTTGTCCGCTTGTTTCGTCGTAGATCCATATGATCACTTGATCGCAATCCGGATCGGTAGAGACGGGCTCTTTATCTAGAGAAACAAAATAATCTGCATAACGAAACCAATTCATGCATTACATTTACAACCACAACGATACGACATCCTTCTAAAGACAAAGAGAGGGTCGTAAAACCCTCTCTATTGCCTTCTCCTCCAAGTTTTTCTTCTAACTCACTGCATAACGAAGAGATTGTTCTACCCGATAACGTCCACCAAAAACTCATGATCAAATACATGATGAGCTATTTTACCCCGGTTGGTATGCACAATATGTACGTCCCCATTATCAGCAACCATGTAGTTGGGATAGCTAATCCCGCCAGTCTTAACCTTAGTCGTCGGCCTGCCTAAAGAGAATTTGCGTTTATCTCTAGGATTGCATAGGAAGATATTTGTACGATAAAGATCTTCATTCAGTACAAGCAATGGGACATCCCATTCGCCCAACGCTAGAATGGATGAGTTAAAGTTAGGCCAAACAGACATGTCGAGATCTGACCACTCTTTCAGGTCTTCGTCATACGCAAATGTCGTCCATGCATATTCGCTATAACCCTTCTTGCATACGTTGCGGCAGAGGGCAACCAAGTTCCCTTCTGAATTCTCAAACAATGTAGGTTGGATAGCTGCTCCATATCCCAAGTTTCCCATTCTGACATTGTTCTTCTTAATCCATTCGTCATCGATTTGACCGAAGTCAACCCAATGAGATATTTTGCCATCAGAGAAAGTCCAGATGGAACAGACGGGATCACGCTCCCGGTAAAGGGGAATGAGCAATTGTCCTTTGTATCGGTATGGAGCGCAACGAGCTAGTAATCCAAACGCCTCATCGATTCGTTCAGGCTCACAGACGATGATCATTCCATCGTCCCTCACCTTGACCTCTGCAAGCCAATTACTGCAATACATCCATCGTTGCACAGGATGTTTAGGGACTTCTCCTTTTAGGCCCTTGTCTTCGTAGAGCGAATAGAAGATCCATGTCTTTCCGTTGTCGTTGATCAGAAGAGGGTTACCGGTCTTATGGTTGAGAAAGACTTTTTCTTTCTCTGTTGTCAGGAAGACCCTTTGTTTGTCCGTACATTCCTGGCCGCAATAGCCAGCGATCAGAACAAACCCATTCGCCTCGCATATGGTTGAACAGTGATGCGGGGACGCTTCTACAGAGAGCATCTGCAATTTATAATCAAACATGGATCCAGTATAGCGTTATTTAGCCACTTTGGGGACCATATATGGCCATGATTTCTGACCTAAGATTCAAGACAAATTGACGAGCTTCTTCTTCATTAGTGACCTCCCCGTTCCTCTGAGCCTCTAGAAGACTGTTTTGGGCCATTCCGATGAATCCCATAGTCTGTCCTTTGGGCAGATAGTGGGGCTTAAGGTCAGGATACATCTGCATAATTTCCCTACCATCGATAAACGGCTGTCTTGCTTTTTCAGTCATCTCTGCTCGATAAATTTGCATTGCTTCATACTGCCTGCGCTTCTTCTCAATTCCTTCAGGGGCATTCTCTCGCCCTGTAGCCAATTCATCCGCTGGCCCCAAGATTTGCCATATGAATGACCAAGCTTTATCGGCAAGAGCATCGTTTTCTCCTACCATCTTTTTCATCTTGTCACGCATTCTCCCAAAGGCACCGCCCTTAACCTTCAAATCATCCGTACCCTCTTGTTCTTTCGTGATGTCAGCGTGATGCGCATACATATGGAACGCAACCAAAGTGTTGACAAACTTCCTGTCTTCCTCTGAGATATATCCCATAGTTTTAGTAACAGCGTCAGATATCTCCATGGACCTGTTTTCATGCCCCTTGTACGTCATTCTTTCAGGTTCGGTCTCATGGGGCTTTTGGATATCAGGTGCCAATTTGCCAAGATCGTGGAACACAGCCGCAAGATTAACAAGAGATCTTTCATTATCAGGCAAGCCCAATTCCTTGGCCTTTTTATTTGCTTCCTCTATAACCAGCAGCGTATGCTTCATCACATCCCATTTGTGATAAGGAGTCTGCTGATCCATTTCGATAGGTTTAAGATTTTCCGTTTCAGGAGACTTGAACACCTCTCTGTACAAACCGGAGGAAAACAGAAGCCTCATTCCTTTTTCCGGATTGTCGGCTGACAACGTCTTTAAGATTTCAGGACCCGCACGTTGCGAATCGACGCTTCCATACGAAGCCTGAACTTCAGGATCTGCCATCGCAGCTTCCGTAGCAGGATCAATCGTTGACTGAGGGTAGCGAGCATAGAACCTGGCGAGCCTCAACATTCTCAGAGGATCGTCACTGAATGTCGTCTTGGGGTCAAGTGGCGTGCGCAACGTCATGGTTTGAAGATCTTGCATTCCTTTCTTAGTAAAATCTTCTACCTGACCATTCTCTATGTTGTAGAACATGGAGTTGATAGTCAGATCTCTTCGCTCAGCATCTTCTTGAGGCGTCCCCATCATCATTTCTGTAGGGATACGTGAGCCAGTTTCATAAATACCTGACGGTTCCTTTCTCATGTTTACAAAATCAATCTTCTGTCCGTCGATTTCGATAGCCGCCGTCGCCAAGTGTTTTGATTTATCCAAGTTTTGCGGAACGACGTAGGATCCCCCAATCAGACCTCTTGGGACCTGATTCTGTTGGACGTATAGTTTAATTGCTTCAACAAAATCCTTACCAGTCATTCCTTCAAGAGAAATATCAATATCATCGCTATCTTGATCCATCAACTTATCTCGAACCCATCCTCCGGCGACACGGGGATGAGGATCGTTAGGAAGCGACTGGGCTACCATCGTAATAACATCGAAAACCTTTCGTTCATGGTCAGTGATAACGATAGGAGATTCGTTTTGAGATACTTTACGATACCAATTCATCTGTCCATGGTCCTTGATGGTCATGCTTTACCTGATTCCTCAACGCCTGTTCAGGGCTATATCTTACTACATTCTGCGGCTTAAACAAGTCGTAAAAATCAGCATTTTCTATAGACCCTCTACCCGACATATTCATCTGCCAATCGTACACTCTTCCGACAGCTTCTATCCAAGCATGTTCATACCTTTTCGGCTCTAATGCTAATGGCTCCTCCACCGTTCCGTGACATACGAAAATATTTTCTTCAGGGACGACCCCATCTTCAACCATTGTCCAAGCCAATTCGTTTGCAAAGGGGAAGCACAGACCGATAGGACAGGTCTCCCGTTCATTGGCCAATTTAACTACTTCATGCCAATTCATTGCAGTCGTCCCCGCCCATGCGAACAATACGGATATCCCTAATAGCTTCCGGAGGAATCACTGCCTTTTTCCTAGACGAGTAGGAAGGATTGATCAAAAACTGATTCCTACCCGATCCTCCGGTTTCTCTACTGACCGATTGACTCATAAACCATTGTGAATCAAGTTCCATCCTGATGACGGCTGACTTATCTTTTTCCGCCATTGCTTTCATGCATCCATAGACAGCAGCTTCAGACGAAGTAGTCGAAAATCCGACATGACCCAAGTCGTCATGCGTAATCGTTCTTTCTTGCAGAATCTTTCTAGCCCTTTTTAGGCTTGTTCCATGAAAAACAATATACCCGCCTTCTGGGCTAAGATCGGGCGGCGTATCTCTTTCATGTATGGTATCGCCTACCCCCTCTCTCAATGGAAAGGGGGGCCACTCTTGTTCCTCTTGGGCGTAATGAAACCAATTCATTCTTTGTCATCCGGATGAGGAATCTTAACCGCTTGAATGCCATGCTCTTCAGCACTGTCAATATCTGGTTGGAAGTCATCATGATGTATAGCCGCACCTATCTCGGCCAACTGCGGACCTTTATGATCTCCGCTGGTGAAGTAAATCTGATCAACGGGAAGTTTGTGCTTAGCAATAAAATCGGCAACAGAAATGCGACCGCTTTCTTGATCGTGGGTCGATTCGGCCTCTTCGTTTCTTGATGTGACGACAACAATACGATGACCAGCCTCATGGTATTTGGTCATTCTCTGTATGCTGTCCCAGTTGGGTTCCATGCCGCCACGCCATAGCTGATCTTCCCATGACCATATAGGCATAGTGAGAGTGCAGTCGAAGTCGAACGATACTGTACTGGGAGATTCCAACTCTTGATACCAATTCATAGCCATTTTTCTTCCTGACGCTCAGTTTATTTACTGAATTCTGGCTATGGTATCCTCTTATGTCGTAAAACGCAAGGCTATTCTAGGATAATAGTAACACTAATACCAGTCACATTATTATCCTGTTCTGCCTGAATGGCTTGGATAGCCTTATCCTTCTCGGATTCAGAAAACTGATCCCATTTGTCTTTGACGACTTTGACTACTCCGGTATTGAGATCATGTTCTTTGATGACCCCATGAATAGCCAAGTTCGTTACGTAATACTGTGGCTCGTACCCCGCCCATTCTTCGAACAACCCAGAAGGTTGCTCTACGACGGGATCGGTAGGAGTATTGTCGGAAGTCCCGTTCCTATCACATGAAAATACGATGACCAGCAGAAATACGCACACTACAACAATAGGTATGATTTTTTTTCATAATGCATCCTCTAGTTAGGTTACTGTAATATAGATCGTCTGATCTAGGCGGAGACATCCAGCCCGGCTCCGGAAACATATCGCTTGAATTCTTCCACAAATGACCTATCATTAGATGGGTTGGCATTAAATGAGTCATGTTCAAAAAAGATAGCTTGATTGCTAACGTCTTGCCCCTTAAGCCAAACTACCTGTACTTTGTTTCCAGGCATATTTGCGGTTACCGCTTCTGATCCATATGGGTTGCCTCCGGCACTATTCCATATAGCCATAACCCTACCAGCATATCCCAATGTAGCCTCATTAGCATAGGCAGTAAAACTACTTCTAAAAAAACTGCCATCAAAAGCATCGAATGAGATTTTACGCACCTCTCCATGCTTCACGGCTTCGTCGTAGATGGATTTTAGACAAAAATTCAGATTCCTAAAATCACTGCCGACCCCATTGTACGTTGATCTTTCATCTGTTTGCCACTCAGGCAAGTCTGAAGTTTGTCTGCTTTGATACCCAAAATCATGAGGCACCCATTCGTCCTGACCAGAACCCGGTTGATAGGTAGACCAGTCAACATCCTTAACAATATCCCATGCTTCGGATATCTCAACCATCCTCACACTATCTCCACCTGGACGATCCGGATGATACTTCATAGCCATTTGTCGGTACTTGTTCTGCACTTCGCTACGAGACGATGGCGTACCCGAAATACCCAAGACACCCAAGGCATCTTCAATACTCATTCTTCTTACTGCTGATTTGAACCAGTTCATACCGTAATCGCCTCAGAAGGGCTTGGGGTAGGATCTAGCTGAGGATCGCTATCGCCGCCTCTTCCGCCTCTATTGTTCCACCATCGATCAATCTCTTTCTTCAACCATTCTGCTACCTCGTAGGGCGTGGTTAGTCCCTCAACGCCATCTATTCTTTCCATGTCGAATCTTGGATCGCCTTTTCTAGCAATAGGTATGGGATATTGATGCAACTGCATATGCTCTTTACTGTCGATCTCGTCTCCCGGCATCATACCCGGACGCCAACCTTCAGCAAAGCATCTGAATGTCAAAAGCTTATGACCGATCTGTGAATCAAAACTTCTAACCTCTTCGTATGGAGATCCATATTCTCGTTCTTTTACATCTCTTTCTTGACTATTGCTGGGACCCCACCATTTACCGCCAGGAGGATTGTTGTCGGCAAAGTATCCGGGAGGATACTCCATGTTCAAATGCTTGTTGATCTCCCAGAAACATTTGAAGTAGTATCTGTCGCCTTCTGTTTTGACGTTAGCTCCCTGCATTTCTATGACACCATATTTTTGCAACCTGTAACTGGGCATCAACTTCCTGGTTTCAAGGACACCCCAATCACCGCCAACAATATGGGATACCGACTGGAAGATGTGGTTAGGCATATCTTCAATCCTAGCTTTGCCAGCAAATTTAGAGAACCAATTCATGATCACTCTACTGTTCTAAGGCTTAACCACTTAATGGTTTTTTCCAATTTATCTTCCAGGTAGCTGTCGGGACCTGCTTGCTCGATTATCTGTTGGTATTTTTCTGTGTTGGAATTGATAAGTGCCCTGACATC
>JGI25133J35611_10001253_pt1 | contig 13745 bp, 18 predicted proteins | sample ETNvirenome_6_85_FD_35611 | JGI IMG/M metagenome (IMG submission 35611) | reverse complement strand
GTCCATACGTTCGCTTCCGATACTCAAAACGAATATTTACAATTTAAGGGAGTTAAAAAGAATATTAAACAAAATAAAGAAGAACTTGCAATACTTGAATCAAAGAAATGTCCTCGTTGTAAAACTCCTGAAATTCCAAACTATTTTAAATTCTGTCCTAAATGTTGTTTAGCTTTAGATCTTGAATCTGCTATGCGTTATCAAGCTTCCCAAAAAGACGCTAGTGCTATGGGTAAAGAAATGTTAATGCAGGGAATAGATAAAGATATATTGAAAGAAATCATTCAAGAAGTAATTAAGAAAGTAAAAAAGAAATAAATCACCTTTTGAACCCCACCAACAATAAAGCCTTTTGAGTATTTGGCTTTAGTGAATCCCAATTTTCTCTTAAATATTCATCTATTTCAAATTCCATTTTTACACCTCTTTTTTAATTGTTCTTTAAAGTATAAACACCTAGAATAAACCACACCACCGCAGAAGCAAACCACCATTTAGAACCATAGAACCCAAAGATAGCATTAACAACACCAATTCCTAGATAAAAGTAAGGTAACTGGTCTTTAATCATTTTCGTTTTATTAAATTCCACTTCTCTTCGTGAGATAAATTCTTAACTTCTCGTTCTTTCCTTAATGCTTCTGATCTTGTAGATACTCTTGTTTTCCAAACAGGTTTAACAAAATCAAACCTTCCCGTATAAGTTCCAGTATCTCCTTCCCTTACATTATCAAAATGTTCTTCCATTCTTGCTTTAAAATTATTAGTTTGTCCTACATAAAAATTTGTAAATTTCCCATTTTTATGACACATCAATATATATACCCAAAACGCCATTTTATCCTTTTACCCTCACAATAATCCATTTAATACTAAAAAAAGTTGATACAATAACCAGAGAAAATAAGAACGAACCAATAACCGCAGCAGATTTATATTCAAAATCGTGGAATGTAAGGTTATAAATAGAAAAGATCACACCAACAATAATTAAATATTTCAAAAACGGTTTCATTATTTATTCCTAAAAGCTTTCTTAATACTGTATACTGTATTCATAATATGCCCCCATACAAATCCAGCTATTCCCAAGATACACATGATTGCGAAACTTATCACAAAGATTATAAGAAAGAAAATAGCTATATTTTCTCCTATTGGAGAATAATTTCCATTGATGAATATATCTAAAATTGATACAGCAATAGTAAGAATAAAACTCCATTTAACTACTGCTTTAAGAATTTCCGTAAACCTATCTCCTGTTATCAAACGAATTAATGAAAAATCTCCAAAATTTGATTTCCCTTTTTTAATCAACCAAGCATGAATCTTATCATGTTCTTCTTTGGTCATTATTTGTAAATTATTTACGTGGTTGTTTCTTTTATTCTCATCCTTATGATGAACCACATATTCAGAAAATCTTAAAGGATATTTGTGTTTATTTTTTAGATATATTTGGTGATACGCTACTTGCCTGTGAACTAAATCACTATGTTTCTTATATCCTCCCCGCTTATATCCTTTCTTATCCCTATAACTCGCCATACTCTCCCCCAAACACCTATTAATATAGTTATAACTTAAATTAATATAAAGGTTTGGTTAATAATTGAACTTAACTTTCCTACACGGATCACAATAGAACCATTCTTCCTCTGAAATACTTTTCTCACAGACCATACATTTTAACATAAATATTTGTATTTACGTGTATTTATATAACTAGTAGGCGTAAGGGTTAAACAAACGGTTCAAACAAATTATAACGAATTAGAATGTAATTTTCATTAATTCCTTTCCCTGATCTATTGGAACTATTTTCAAATATTCCATAGTTGTTTGGATTTTGGAATGTCCTAGAACTCTGTGAAGGATTATCACGTCCCCGCTACATCTTAACCAATTTACCGCGAAACTATGCCGTAACTGGTGCGGATGTCCCTTAAGGTACTTCTTTGTAACCTGCCACGCTCTTTGGCGTGTTATTGGGAACACCCTTTCACTTTCCTTCATACTTGCGGTATAAACCTGTAACATATTCCTTAACTGTGGGTGTAAAGGTACGTTGCGTGAATGGTACTTCCTGCTTTTCAACCATTTTACTTTGATAGTATAATGTTGGAAATCTATTTCTCCTTTCGTTAAATTGACGGCTTCTGTAATACGTACGCCTGACATCCACAAAAAACGTAGCAACATCTGATGTCTAGGGTTTTGGATGGTGTCTATGTTGCGGTTGATATATTCCTTGTCCCAATACTTCGCCAAATCTCTCTTTACGCTTTGTGACGTTTTTGTTAAATTACGTTCTTCCAAAACAATGATTTTCTTTTCTGTTTGTGTGTGGTTTGTTTCTTTCATATTCATCTTTCCTTTACTTTATTGCTCTTAGGTAAACCCTATTTTACCACCTTCGCTTTAACCTTCTTCGTACATCCTTTACAAGTGTCATGAAGTAAAGTATATTCTTTCTGAAAGAACATTTTATCGCAACACCCACATTTTTTAGGAAACCTATTTTTTTTCTTTCTTACATTTGACATTTTATATTTTACCTCAACCTATATGTTTCGTATCTTTATGTTTCTCATAATGATAGTTTAGATCCGCTTGGTTATCGCTGGTGTAGTAACTAACATCTTCAAGCCATGAAGTTCCATCCTTATCCATGCCTTTCACAATACGCACGGGACGACCAAACATTTGCTGGATCAATAATTCCTTTTCTTCCATAGAAAATTTATGTAACTTCTTTAAGAGAGAATTGAATTCCTTTTTATTATTCGTCCTGTTCAATGTTTTTACTGGTTGTTTAAACAACTGCTGGAATAAACTAATCTTTCTATTCTTACTAAATAGAAGGACTAACATTGTAACATTAACTGCAACGATAACAATTAATACTAATGAACCAGACAATGTATTAATCATCTTCCCTTTCTTCCTTCCGTCCACCCCAACCACCAGGACAATTTAAGCTACTCCGTGGCGTGAGAATAACATGTAAATTGTTTAAACATAATAACATTATACTTGATACCCCTTTCTTAGTAAGGCACTCTTGGTTTGTTGTATGTTATTAGGACTACATCCAATCACTTCACTCGCTTCCTTGAGAGTCTTACCCATACGTAACAAGGAATAAACCTCTACTTGCTTGGGTGTGAGTTTAGAAGAACCTAAAGTAGTATCCTTTTTCTTTTCTTCAAAGACTTCAAGCCGTTCACGTTGTTGCTTATACAAGTCTGTTGTGAATTGTTTCTTCATGGCTTCATATTTTTCAAGAAGTTCCTGGTCTGCTTTAGGTATCTTAATAACGTCGCAGTAACTCACGCGTTTCCCTTTACGAACCATTAACCGCTTACGATAGAATTTATCCACGTCCCCGTTATATTCATTAAGTAAAGGTCTCACAAAACTATTAGTTTCTTTATCATACCCTTGAGCTTTGAAATGAGCGGTAACTAACTTCCTTACCTTCGCTTGAAGGAATGACATGAAAGGCATAGTCATAATAAGTATTAACCGCCTGTGTCTCATTGTCTGGAAGATTAAGTTTATCGCTTGGTTAAGTTCATTCTGCCACGCTGCACTATTAAGATCTATTCCCGCTTCGTCATAGATGATACAATCCCCTGGTTTGAATGTGCCACCTTCTAACGCTTTCACGAAGTCCGAAGCTTTAAAGTAACAATAGTCTAAAGACCAGTTAGGGTTATATTGTTTCGCAAACCCAATCATTGCCCAGGACTTTCCCGTTCCCGTTTGGCCTGTGCATACTATGTTTAAACTATCATTAGCTCTAACCCTTTGCCTACAAAACTTAACCCAGGGGTTTGTGGTTTCATCTTCCTGTAATACTACAAGTGGCCATTTCATTAGAATACGCCCCCGCCTATCTCTAGGTAATTCATTCTTGCAAGAAGGTGACTTAACAAAGATAACATTTCAAAATAAATTTCCATTTTTTCCTGGCGAAAAGTTTCAAGGAGCAATTTATCTTCATCCAGTAAATAGAACCCTTCACTAAGAACTACTGTTTCCTGTACGCTTGACGCATCAAGAAATTTAGTTTTTATTAGTTCTAACTTCTTTTCTATCTGGATATATTGTTCTTTCGCGGGTTCATCAAATTTAGGTTCAAGCATGATACATAAAGACTTAATCCCGTTACTCAATTCTTCCCTAGTGTCTGGGTGATAAATTTCTCTTTCTTCCCCATTCTTTGAAACGTAAATTGAATAATACCCACCACGTAATTCAACACAACTTAACTTCAAAATCTTCTGTAAATGAATTAAAACTATTTCCTTGAATGAGAAAGATTTGCCCATCGGCATATCAATAGATGTTTCTTCTTCCATTTAACGAACCCTCTTTGACATCTGTTTAGTTGGGTTGGTAAGTCCTGTACGTTCCATAACGCCCATTAAGAATACTTCAACATTCATTAACAAACTACGGAAACGCGGGATATAATCTTTGTCAATAACTAATCCTTGACTACCATAATTAGAATGAGTGGCAGAAACATAAAGACTAGTATTATTAATTATAGTGATACGTTCCATGAAGGTTTCTTTTTCTTCTTCATTCATTTTTGGGAAAAGTTTCACTCCCCACGCTTGAAGACGTCCGCCAATAAGTGTATATACTTCGGGATTAATTAGTGCCTGGTGTTTAAGTAAATCCACTTGATCAATGATGTTAGTTAAGGAAGCGTTATAATGTTCCTCAGGTGTTTTCGTTACTTGCTGTTGTTGGTCAGAGTTCATTTTTGTATTACCTCTATATTTTTTGAGAATGTGTTATAACATTCTTTACATACACGTTTAATTTTCATAACGTGATCGTTGTCTGGTAACATTATAGATTTACCAAACAAAGTTGTTTTACCACAAGTTGTGCATTTCATTTTTTTATTCCTCACTTTGTACTTATTTCCTTCCTATTTTTCAAACTGTTTGAACTGTCCTATATAGAGAACATCAAACAAACAGTTTGTTTTGTTTGTATTGATGATGTTCTCTTGTCCCATAGGAGAACTGTTTGAACTGTTTGAACTGTTTGTTTAATGGTTTAACCATCTACAAATTCCTCAATTATTGTGGTGTCATTTTCTTTATACCTCGTTATTTTTTCCCCCAATAATTTCCTCTCTTGAATGTTTTCAATATGTTGCCTGAATTACTGAACACACGAATAATCCTTGAGCCATGATCAACTAAAATATGTCCCTTGCATGGACTTCCTGTTCGTACAATCAAATCTAAATCATATTCCCCAGAAGACCAACCTTCAACTTTAATACTTGTTGTAACCCATTCTCTAGTATCATAATAATATTTATTGGCAGTATCTTTTGCTAGTTCTATTAAATCTAAATATTGTTTTTTTGTTTTTTCACAAATGTCTATATATCTCTTCATTTTCTTTATACCTCATAGTTTTTTGATATAACCCGATTTAATTTTATCAGTTACATCTTTGCTCTTCTGCAAATATTTATCTAGTTGTAAATCAAATTGAATTTTATCAAATTTACACATCTCAAACAAATCCTTAATCAAAATTTCGTCTTTCAAATTATCCAGAAATTTCCAAAGTTCTTTGCCATTGTTGATTTTAGGGGGTCTGTTTTCCATTGCAAATACTTCAATTGCTTCAATTACCCCCCTATTTGAAGTATTTGCAACGTCTGAAGTATTTGCAACGTCTGAAGCATTTGCAGAAATCCTGCAGTTTTTACCTAATTCTTCAAAGCTTGGAAGCGTTAAATTTTCCCTTTCAATATAACAATATTTATCAACTGGCTTGAAAGAATTTTCAATAAAAGAAGTGTCTTTCTTTAAGAATTTCTTTTCAACAAATACATTCAAATAATACCTTACTTGCCTTTCGCTTATATGGGTTGATTTACTTATTATCTCATTTGCTGTATAGGGTTCGGTTTTTGATAAAATTCCTTTCTTCCACAATTCTAAAACCTTCTGCTGGTTTCTAGGAATGGGGATCATTGAATCATTTGAAGAAGTTGCTAGGATTGTTTCTCTAGCAAAATTATAATCTTCGCTATTTGCTATTAAGAATTTATCCTTATCTATTTTTCTTGCTCTTTGATTTAAAGCAGTTGAACCCTTAATATAATCTAAAAACCTAGAAAAATTTGTTCTCATAATCACATTATCAGAAGGCAATATATTAACTAACATTTCTGCATAAGGTATTTTTACTTTATATTTTTTCAATAAACTTAATGCCTTAGTAACATTATGATCATATTCTAATGATAAACCATTTGCAGCAGCAATTGCCTGTCTTTTTATGATTGCCTTTGTTTGATTTACACTTTCATTTAGTTTAATGATTGGAAATCTTCTTAACATTTCATAGTTTGGATTAGAAGCCGCTGTTGTAATTATTAAAACTGGTTTCCCATTTACCCTTATATCGACTGCTTTTTGATTTACAACTATTGTTGCATTACTTTCTCCAGAAGCCATTACTTTAAACACATCACAATTAAGAACACTTTCACTTATATCCTCAAGATATAATGATTTTCCTTCCCATGTCCATTCTGGTTCAATATTAGAATTATGCCAATATGTTAAAGCAGTTGCGGAGATTCTCGTTCTCTTTAATGAAGTATCTTTAGGAAAAATAGAAAGTGTATGTTTTGAAACAAAATCTTTTCCCGAACCACTTTCGGCATTTACCATTAAATTCGCAGAAGTTGAATCTTTGTTCTGAACTAATTGCATTGCTTTAGTATTAATGATTACGTGTATTGCTTCGTTTTCTCCTTCAACTTTCTTTTTTATTTCTTCTTTCAAATATTTTAAAGGGTTCTTTAATATCAAATCTAATACTTCATTACTTTCTAATTCCCATCCTACTAATTTTTTAAAACCCGCAAAGGATAAACTTGTAACTCCTAGAGTATTTAATGAAATAAGAATCTCATTACATTTATCTCGGGGTTTAATATCTCCATGAATTAGATCATCAAATTCAGATTCAAGAACCTCTTTCCTATTGGGAAAATCTTCTAGAAGATTCTCATAAGAGATATATTCTTTTAACTTAATTGCAATCTGTTCTCGTTCCATCATGCAACACCTCTTTTAATTTTAAGAACTCGGTGCATTGGAATAATGACTTCATTTCCATTTAATAAAAAAGAAACATAGGAGTCGGTTAATTTTATTATATTAACATAACCTTTTCTTTCTATACCTGTATCATCAATATAAAATATTAAATCATTCTTTCTAAACATCAAAACCACCTCGTAAATAGTCTATGTATGCACACCCCACCGTTGCATTAGTTGTTGTTCCCGTCGGTTCATTTCGTGCCGACTTCTCATTTGCAAAGACCAGTAAAAGAACTCTTGTTCCGTAACGGGTTGCAAAGTTTTATATATTTGTTTTATTTCCTTCATTTTGTTATATCTCCTGATCCGCTGGTAACGGATTGGTTTTTTCTTATTTTTTCTTGAATCTTAACTAAAAGACTCTCTTGCTTCTCTCCCCATTTCTTGGATCATCTCCGCAACATATTTCTCAGTTGGCGGAAGACGTTCCACAATGTCTTTAGGACAGGATAATAGATTCTTCACGCAACGAACTAATTCTTTACGTTCCATTTTTACACCGTTCTAAATATTCATAAATCGCAGTTCTAATAATAGAACCTTGACTATTTCCCTGTTCCCTAGATTTTTGAACAAGATCCACTTTCAATTTACTAGGGATTACAAAGGTTAAAGCAATCATTTTATGTTGTATTCCTACCATATCCTTATGGTACAGTAATATTATATATAAATACTTCTATACTCTGGAACATATATCTAGCATAATATTACTTTAAGGTAATGTTTATATAGTTATAACGTGTTATAACAAGTTATAATGAAAACTAAAGGAGAAAGACCGAGAGTTATATTAGACGAGTACAATTCAAGAATCCTCATGGCGTTAGTAGATGAAGATTTAACTATAACTCGTCTTGCAGAGAAGTTAGGTGTTGCATACAACAATTTATTAAATAAGCTGGATAAATTAGAATCTGAAAATATGATCATTAAAGACCATTCCCATAAAGGAAGACAGGTCATTATTAAAATACACCCAAAACAAAAAGAAATAGTAACAAGCTTATTTAAGTCTGTTAAGTTTGAAGTTTCTAATTTAAATTTAATAAACCTCTTTAAATGGGCTTCTGAAAAAGGGACGCAGCACAATAAAAAATAAGTTAAGTGGCTCTTTTGTCACTTAATCCAATGTTATAAGCTCAATCAACCACATAACCCACGATACTTTTATAAGCTGTTTTTGTTAATATATCCTTATGAAACAATACTTAGAAACAAAGCAAAAGGCTTTGCAAGAAAGAGTTATAAGAATTTTAAATCCTGAAACAATTAAGATCAATACACAAAACACCTCAGGGAAAGGATCTAAGAAATATTCTCCTAATAATAAAAAATTAATAGAAAGGTATTACATTCATCTCACAAAAAATTATTTGAATTTAACAACAAGAGTACATTATCTTCAACACTTAAGAAATTTGATTCTTGATATTAATAAAGATATAGTAAAAGTTACCGCTAAAGATATTGATACTTACTTAATTAAAATAAGTAATTTAGCACCACGAACTCAATATGAAAGAAAAAAGTTCTTATATATTTTCTTTGCTTGGTTAAAAAATAAAGATAAAGAATCATTAAAAAAAACAATTTTGAAAGATATTAGATTAATCAAACCTAAGAAAGAATTACTTGAAGGAGATATACTTACGGTAAAAGATATTAGTGCTATGATTAGACATTGTAGAACTGACAGAGAAAGAGCAATCATTTCTGTATTATATGAAAGTGGTTGTAGGAAAGGAGAGTTTCTTCAATTACGTATTAAAGATATTGAAAGAAAAGAGTTTGGTTTTGCGATCCGTATTCCTAAAGGTAAAACAAACTCCCGCATGAATTATTTAGTCGATAGTTTTGTTTACCTTAATAATTGGTTGGAATCACACCCTCTAAGAGATAACCTCAACGCCCCATTATGGGTTAATGAAGGTGCTTGGCTTGGACGTGCAACAGGAGAAGACGGAATAAAGCGATTAGTTAAAATTACATCACAAAGAGCAGAAATACATAAAAGAGTTTATCCTCATATCTTCCGCCACTCTAGAGCCTCATTTTTCGCTAAGCATGGGAAGAATGAAGATTTTCTAAGGCGTTGGTTCGGTTGGAGTAAAACTAGCCGTATGCCTTCCTATTATGTCCATACGTTCGCTTCCGATACTCAAAACGAATATTTACAATTTAAGGGAGTTAAAAAGAATATTAAACAAAATAAAGAAGAACTTGCAATACTTGAATCAAAGAAATGTCCTCGTTGTAAAACTCCTGAAATTCCAAACTATTTTAAATTCTGTCCTAAATGTTGTTTAGCTTTAGATCTTGAATCTGCTATGCGTTATCAAGCTTCCCAAAAAGACGCTAGTGCTATGGGTAAAGAAATGTTAATGCAGGGAATAGATAAAGATATATTGAAAGAAATCATTCAAGAAGTAATTAAGAAAGTAAAAAAGAAATAAATCACCTTTTGAACCCCACCAACAATAAAGCCTTTTGAGTATTTGGCTTTAGTGAATCCCAATTTTCTCTTAAATATTCATCTATTTCAAATTCCATTTTTACACCTCTTTTTTAATTGTTCTTTAAAGTATAAACACCTAGAATAAACCACACCACCGCAGAAGCAAACCACCATTTAGAACCATAGAACCCAAAGATAGCATTAACAACACCAATTCCTAGATAAAAGTAAGGTAACTGGTCTTTAATCATTTTCGTTTTATTAAATTCCACTTCTCTTCGTGAGATAAATTCTTAACTTCTCGTTCTTTCCTTAATGCTTCTGATCTTGTAGATACTCTTGTTTTCCAAACAGGTTTAACAAAATCAAACCTTCCCGTATAAGTTCCAGTATCTCCTTCCCTTACATTATCAAAATGTTCTTCCATTCTTGCTTTAAAATTATTAGTTTGTCCTACATAAAAATTTGTAAATTTCCCATTTTTATGACACATCAATATATATACCCAAAACGCCATTTTATCCTTTTACCCTCACAATAATCCATTTAATACTAAAAAAAGTTGATACAATAACCAGAGAAAATAAGAACGAACCAATAACCGCAGCAGATTTATATTCAAAATCGTGGAATGTAAGGTTATAAATAGAAAAGATCACACCAACAATAATTAAATATTTCAAAAACGGTTTCATTATTTATTCCTAAAAGCTTTCTTAATACTGTATACTGTATTCATAATATGCCCCCATACAAATCCAGCTATTCCCAAGATACACATGATTGCGAAACTTATCACAAAGATTATAAGAAAGAAAATAGCTATATTTTCTCCTATTGGAGAATAATTTCCATTGATGAATATATCTAAAATTGATACAGCAATAGTAAGAATAAAACTCCATTTAACTACTGCTTTAAGAATTTCCGTAAACCTATCTCCTGTTATCAAACGAATTAATGAAAAATCTCCAAAATTTGATTTCCCTTTTTTAATCAACCAAGCATGAATCTTATCATGTTCTTCTTTGGTCATTATTTGTAAATTATTTACGTGGTTGTTTCTTTTATTCTCATCCTTATGATGAACCACATATTCAGAAAATCTTAAAGGATATTTGTGTTTATTTTTTAGATATATTTGGTGATACGCTACTTGCCTGTGAACTAAATCACTATGTTTCTTATATCCTCCCCGCTTATATCCTTTCTTATCCCTATAACTCGCCATACTCTCCCCCAAACACCTATTAATATAGTTATAACTTAAATTAATATAAAGGTTTGGTTAATAATTGAACTTAACTTTCCTACACGGATCACAATAGAACCATTCTTCCTCTGAAATACTTTTCTCACAGACCATACATTTTAACATAAATATTTGTATTTACGTGTATTTATATAACTAGTAGGCGTAAGGGTTAAACAAACGGTTCAAACAAATTATAACGAATTAGAATGTAATTTTCATTAATTCCTTTCCCTGATCTATTGGAACTATTTTCAAATATTCCATAGTTGTTTGGATTTTGGAATGTCCTAGAACTCTGTGAAGGATTATCACGTCCCCGCTACATCTTAACCAATTTACCGCGAAACTATGCCGTAACTGGTGCGGATGTCCCTTAAGGTACTTCTTTGTAACCTGCCACGCTCTTTGGCGTGTTATTGGGAACACCCTTTCACTTTCCTTCATACTTGCGGTATAAACCTGTAACATATTCCTTAACTGTGGGTGTAAAGGTACGTTGCGTGAATGGTACTTCCTGCTTTTCAACCATTTTACTTTGATAGTATAATGTTGGAAATCTATTTCTCCTTTCGTTAAATTGACGGCTTCTGTAATACGTACGCCTGACATCCACAAAAAACGTAGCAACATCTGATGTCTAGGGTTTTGGATGGTGTCTATGTTGCGGTTGATATATTCCTTGTCCCAATACTTCGCCAAATCTCTCTTTACGCTTTGTGACGTTTTTGTTAAATTACGTTCTTCCAAAACAATGATTTTCTTTTCTGTTTGTGTGTGGTTTGTTTCTTTCATATTCATCTTTCCTTTACTTTATTGCTCTTAGGTAAACCCTATTTTACCACCTTCGCTTTAACCTTCTTCGTACATCCTTTACAAGTGTCATGAAGTAAAGTATATTCTTTCTGAAAGAACATTTTATCGCAACACCCACATTTTTTAGGAAACCTATTTTTTTTCTTTCTTACATTTGACATTTTATATTTTACCTCAACCTATATGTTTCGTATCTTTATGTTTCTCATAATGATAGTTTAGATCCGCTTGGTTATCGCTGGTGTAGTAACTAACATCTTCAAGCCATGAAGTTCCATCCTTATCCATGCCTTTCACAATACGCACGGGACGACCAAACATTTGCTGGATCAATAATTCCTTTTCTTCCATAGAAAATTTATGTAACTTCTTTAAGAGAGAATTGAATTCCTTTTTATTATTCGTCCTGTTCAATGTTTTTACTGGTTGTTTAAACAACTGCTGGAATAAACTAATCTTTCTATTCTTACTAAATAGAAGGACTAACATTGTAACATTAACTGCAACGATAACAATTAATACTAATGAACCAGACAATGTATTAATCATCTTCCCTTTCTTCCTTCCGTCCACCCCAACCACCAGGACAATTTAAGCTACTCCGTGGCGTGAGAATAACATGTAAATTGTTTAAACATAATAACATTATACTTGATACCCCTTTCTTAGTAAGGCACTCTTGGTTTGTTGTATGTTATTAGGACTACATCCAATCACTTCACTCGCTTCCTTGAGAGTCTTACCCATACGTAACAAGGAATAAACCTCTACTTGCTTGGGTGTGAGTTTAGAAGAACCTAAAGTAGTATCCTTTTTCTTTTCTTCAAAGACTTCAAGCCGTTCACGTTGTTGCTTATACAAGTCTGTTGTGAATTGTTTCTTCATGGCTTCATATTTTTCAAGAAGTTCCTGGTCTGCTTTAGGTATCTTAATAACGTCGCAGTAACTCACGCGTTTCCCTTTACGAACCATTAACCGCTTACGATAGAATTTATCCACGTCCCCGTTATATTCATTAAGTAAAGGTCTCACAAAACTATTAGTTTCTTTATCATACCCTTGAGCTTTGAAATGAGCGGTAACTAACTTCCTTACCTTCGCTTGAAGGAATGACATGAAAGGCATAGTCATAATAAGTATTAACCGCCTGTGTCTCATTGTCTGGAAGATTAAGTTTATCGCTTGGTTAAGTTCATTCTGCCACGCTGCACTATTAAGATCTATTCCCGCTTCGTCATAGATGATACAATCCCCTGGTTTGAATGTGCCACCTTCTAACGCTTTCACGAAGTCCGAAGCTTTAAAGTAACAATAGTCTAAAGACCAGTTAGGGTTATATTGTTTCGCAAACCCAATCATTGCCCAGGACTTTCCCGTTCCCGTTTGGCCTGTGCATACTATGTTTAAACTATCATTAGCTCTAACCCTTTGCCTACAAAACTTAACCCAGGGGTTTGTGGTTTCATCTTCCTGTAATACTACAAGTGGCCATTTCATTAGAATACGCCCCCGCCTATCTCTAGGTAATTCATTCTTGCAAGAAGGTGACTTAACAAAGATAACATTTCAAAATAAATTTCCATTTTTTCCTGGCGAAAAGTTTCAAGGAGCAATTTATCTTCATCCAGTAAATAGAACCCTTCACTAAGAACTACTGTTTCCTGTACGCTTGACGCATCAAGAAATTTAGTTTTTATTAGTTCTAACTTCTTTTCTATCTGGATATATTGTTCTTTCGCGGGTTCATCAAATTTAGGTTCAAGCATGATACATAAAGACTTAATCCCGTTACTCAATTCTTCCCTAGTGTCTGGGTGATAAATTTCTCTTTCTTCCCCATTCTTTGAAACGTAAATTGAATAATACCCACCACGTAATTCAACACAACTTAACTTCAAAATCTTCTGTAAATGAATTAAAACTATTTCCTTGAATGAGAAAGATTTGCCCATCGGCATATCAATAGATGTTTCTTCTTCCATTTAACGAACCCTCTTTGACATCTGTTTAGTTGGGTTGGTAAGTCCTGTACGTTCCATAACGCCCATTAAGAA
>JGI25133J35611_10001231_pt1 | contig 13882 bp, 10 predicted proteins | sample ETNvirenome_6_85_FD_35611 | JGI IMG/M metagenome (IMG submission 35611) | reverse complement strand
GTCGCTATTGATTTGAGATACAGAAACTTCTTCTATTTCATTAGCTGACATATAGTTCGTAATCCAATTAAATAACTTATCAGTTTCTTTACTGCCTGTAGTGGTTTTAAATAGATAATGAATGTTATCCGACACTTGCCCCAACAGATATATCGCCTGTTGAATGTGTTGCTTTTGTATCTGATCGTGTCTTCGTTCATCATACAAGTAAAAGATGAGAGCTATGGATAGACAATGTTTATCAAACCTAGCCAACATAATATCTATATCAGTTTCTTTATATGAGTAATCAGCTCTAATAGGATTAACATATTTTTTAAATTCAAGATATTGGAATTTAGCCTCCTCCGAAAGTTGCACTTGTTCCACCTCCTTCCCCCAAGCTACTTGGGCTTTAAATGCACGGATCAGATCTCTATTATTAGAATTCCAATTAATAGTAGAAGGCTCAACTATATGTCTTACTTTTCTAGTCATTAAATATATGAACCTATTAAAAAATCCTCTGTTGATGTCGCCTTGATTTGATTTTGATTTGGTATCAAAAATAGACATCAATTGTTGAGGTGTTACATGAGCCATAAAGCTAAACCAATAATCGTCTGCTCTTATATCAGTTTCTGTAACTATGATCCTATCAATAGGAGCTAGGTCGTAAGCCTTTTGCAAGATGAATCCTAAGTTGTTACCTGTAGTATTTTTTATACCTAAGGTGTTTTCAAATTCTTCTTCTATAAGTAAGGCTCTTGGGTATTCCCATAGGAATCTAGGATCTTCTTCATCAGTAGGTCTAGATAGTTTTTTGACTAAACCTTGCCCACTTCCAAAGTTACTATAGACTTCGTCTTTGATGGACGAATCAATCATATTAAAGAATGAGGCAACAGTATTTTTACTAGAACCTTTCCTCCCACTAGAAGAGTTTCCTACTAACATAATAAATTGGTTAGCATACATCTTAATTTCTAGGTCGGTACTACTCATATTGATATGAGGTTTTCTTCCCATAACATAGCCACCATATACTAATAGATGAGCAAAGATTCCCATGATATCTGCCTCTTGTGTGGGTGTAATCTTTTTAGCAATTTCCCCAAGCAACCCATCATAAACTTCATGGTCTTCATTAGATTCTTTAGGTATTGATGGTGGCTCTACTTCTTCTACAATTTCTACAGATTCTACTTTTGTAGGTTCAGCAACAGTTGCAGTTGGAGTAGTTTCTTCTGCGAACAAGTCATCTTCTTTAGTTGCGCTTAAAGGTGTAGATTTCTTAAATGCTGATAATAATGATTCCTGAAATTTCTCTTCGCTTTTTGTAGCCAACCATAAATCTCTTAAGTCATCATATCCATCAAGTTCAAACACCAAGCATTGATTGCTTATCCTACTATTTTTAAATGATTCTACAAACTTATCCCCACCTTTCTTTTCTTTAAGTATGTAGTAGGTTTCAAAGGCATTAGGTGGAATGGGTGTTAACATATCATCTTGAAAGCCAATGTTGCCACTAACACCAAAGATAGACAGTTTGTTATAGACTCCGACTTGAGTATCAGATTCGCCTTCTACAAATATAACAAAGCCTTCGCCATTAGTTTGAGCTAGTGCAATATTTTTATTTAATCTATGTAAGCCATAGAGCATTGGTTTCTTGTAGCCACCTTTCCAAGCGAACCTCTGTTGGTTCTTGTCTAAAGAAGTTCTGACTTTAACTTGAATTGGATTATTGAAATTATCTAGGTATGGCATGTGGATAGCTCTAGCATTGTTATAAGTATGTTCAGATATCTGAAATTCATTTAACAATCTACTATCATCTATGCCTAAATATTCCATGTAGGCTTGAGTAGTTACTCCTGTATTTTGATTAATCATTATCCCATACTCCCCAAGAATCTAGAGCATTATATATAGATTCAAACTCACAACCTGCGAAACAATGTAGCAATGGTTTAGATCTTTCTGCTACTGCTTTAACAGATAGGCTAGGTACATTGTCATCATGCGACGGACAATGAGTCATGATCCTGTCAAAGCTATAAGCCTTGCAGATACATCTTCTGCTACATGATTGTATTTCTTTTATTTTCTGTAGGTACTCCTGTGATTCAATCACTTTCATTTGTTACACTCTCTTCATTTGTTACAGAATCTAAATGCTCTAGGGGTATATTAAGTTTTACACCTTGTTCCGTTACCCATGAACAATCAGAGTCTGCCGTTTTGTAAATAGATACATACTTACCTTCGTCTGCCGTAAGTGCAGTAGTTGAATAGGCTTGTATGAATTCTGCCTTAATTAGTTTCGATATCACTTATGACACCTTCAAAACCATTTTCTTTCAGCTCAATCAAAGATGACTCTAAGATCCTTCTAGCATTACCAATCTTTCTAGATTTAAGTAATCCCTTATCAAGTAGTTTGTAGATGAAGGTTCTACTGCAAGACAATTCATCTTGAGCTTTTTTTATGGTTAGCAATCTATTATTTAATGTGGTCATAGCCACCTCCATAAATTAATAATTCAAAGAGAATACAAGAATTACATGGGCTTGATCAAGAGGTAATGTGTATGTTATTGTATATAAACATGCACTTCAGAGTACTGTACATTAGTAACAATACAATGTACAATGAAGGGAAATAATTAAATATAAGAAGAGAGAAAAATAGTTTGGCAAAAACGGACAAAAAAAGACACCACCCTTTGACTAAATTTTCAAAGTTACCAAAGCAACAGGAAGATTTTATTCGTGGATTTTACATTGATGAGTTAACTAAAAATCCATATCGTACTATGAGATCTATCTACGATAAGACTACTGCTATGTTAGAGTCTGCATTTGATAACAAAACAATAACTAGTGGAATGCATAAAGGTAAAATCTGTAAGTGTTGCTCCATACCTAGCTACGAATGGTTCAGTAATAGTAGGAGTCAAAAATCTTTATGGGGTATGTGGAGTACCTTCAATCATTGGTACGAAAAACCTTTTAGTAGAAGTTTTATTTCTTCCTCTTCAATCCCTACTAAAGATGATCCTCAAAAAGACTTTAAGATCAAAGTTGCAACAACCATAGAATCTAAATTAGATGTAGTTCGATTGGCTATGCAAGAGCTAAGAGCAGACGGAAAAACAGTTTCTGTTAGGTTGGCTTACAATATAGCTATTCAATGCAAGATGTTCCCTATAGTTAACCACGATACTATATGGGAAATAATTAATTCTGCTTTAGCTTACACGGAAGAAGAATTAGTTCATGAAAGATTTACAGAACAAAAAGGTAGAGGAGCATTTGATACACATGAGCTAGATGAGTTTAATATGATGTACCCTCATTACGATAGTCTAGTTTCACATTCTGAAGATGAAAACCATAAAGATATATTAAAGCAAATAGACTTTTATAATGGGTCTACAGATTATGATTTAGATGTAAAACAACCTCACAATCTAACTTGGCAAGGGTTGAATGATCATTTCAAAAACAAATATTATCAAGACAATCAAACACCTACCCACTTTAATTTTATGATTAGTATTGTAGGTATGGAATTGAATAGACAATCTAAAGAATTCGAAGAGGCTTATCATCATGATGGCGACATGGAAGGGTGGAAGAAATCGGTAGAGGTGTTGGAGGAAGTGAGAGCATACATTGCTCGTGTAAATAGAATTCTTGATAGTAAAGATAGGATCTTATTTAAATCTACATTAACGGCAGTACTAAAATATTTGAAAGAGAAAGAAATGCTAGATTTTTACCCTCAACATTCTAAGTGGACTAGCATGTATAGCACTGTTACATTTGTAGCCAAGTGGGACGAAGATGAATTTGAGAGGTTAGTAGAAATGGTTATGGAAGTTACAAAAATACTTGATGAAAAACCTAGTACTTTAAGAAATGGTAAGCTCATAGACTTGTTAAAAATCCCTCATAAAATGATCCCTATTGATGATTGTTAATTTAAACAAAGGAGTTTGATATGGCAAAGAAAAGAAGTAACCACGAAGGTAATATTAGATTTGTTAAGTCTAAGAACCTATACGAAGGTAGGCTAACTGTTAAGGGTAAAACCAAATCAGTTTATTCTAAGTCTAGAGTAGAGGTGGCTGATAAGTTAGATGAGTTAAGGAATGAAATGAAACTTACAGGTAGGCTTATTACTAAAGACTTTACCCTATCAGAGTTAGCGCAAAGATGGATAGAGGCACGATCTGTAAGGTGGAGTAATACAAACACCTATGATCATTATTGGAAACCCTTTGAGTTACACCTTCTTCCGTTGATAGCTAATAAAAGAATATCGGAAATTAATGATCCAATATATTTAGATGATCTATTTAATACAATCATGGTTAAGAAAGGTATTACTAATAGCATGATTAATAGATCTTATAATTCATTATCTAATTGTCTTGAATGGGCAGTAGGTAGGAATCTTATATCTGTAAACAAATGTAAGGGTGGGAACAAAGGTTACTTTGATTTACCTAAACATAATAGAAAGCCGAAACCCCAATTAGACTTGGAGGAAGTGCAAGATCTGAAGTTCGCCATGAATAGCGATAAATACTCTAACCTATTTAAAGTATCACTTGCTACAGGTATGAGGATTAGTGAAGTGCTAGGACTATCAGAAGGCGATATTAATTTATTAGATAAAGAAGTAACAGTAAGACATCAATTAAAAAGAGATAAGGATAAGAGTTGGTATCTAGATAAAACTAAAAGTAAGAATGTAAGAATCCTTCCTATTAGTAAAGAAGTATCGGATCTACTGTTGGATCAATTAGGAGTGATGGAAACAATAGCTAAAGATCTAGCGAATGATAATCTTCCTATGGGTAATAGCATTAAGTGCAATTGTTGCTCAAGGAACAAGAGCAGATTAATCTTTACTTCTGATGTAGGTACACCAATAGACAAAGATAATTTAAGAGCTAGACATTGGAAGAAGATAGTACAAGCTAGTGGATTAGACATTAAGTTAACGATACACGATCTAAGACACATCTTCGCTAGTACTTCATTAGTAATGGGCTTTGATGTTATATCAGTATCTAAATATCTAGGTCATGCTGATCCAAGTATTACCCTTCAAGTGTATGCAGAATACATTAAGCCACCAAGACAAAGAGAAATGGCTGATAAGATGGGAAGTCTGCTAATAAAATAGATATATAGAATATATAGAATAAGTAGTAGGGGTGGTTGATTCTGCCCCTATTTTTATGGAAGTACCCAAATAAGTACCCAAACCCTTTGGAACATATAGCTCTTTGTACACACTAGTAAACCTCTAAGGAAGATGGTGTGTCCCCTTCATATAAAAGATTATATAAGATTACATCTAATTACTAACTGAACATTATTTGGGAACAGGAGGTCGTCGGTTCGACCCCGACCACCCCGATACTGAAGGAAGACCACTTAATATAATCCACTAATATTAACTCTTAGTACCCATAAATGTACCCAAACCCTACCCAAATACTGTCGCCGATTGACCCTTCGCCTATTAATTTATTTATATCTGATACCTCAAGAGAGTTATAAAGTTTCGCCCAAGCTCTGCTTGTAATGGTGGGTGGTTGAGTGGTGTGGAAGATGTAGATGGAGGGGGCATGTCTTAGAGTTTCTGTTATTAGGCTATACATACCCGTGACAAACTTTTTTTTAAAAAAAAGAGCTTATATTGCTATACTTATTTCTTTGGATCTTTCGGACCAAAAATGGAACCGAAAATCATTTTAGGAATATGAACAAAAAACAAAATTATCGCTACTATAGGATTAATAAGTATGCCCAAAATAATAAAACTAATAATATTGCCAATTTTTGTGATTATATTAGGGTTGTCAGACCCAAATGATCTCATCTCACTCCAACTTTCTTCTTTTCCTCTTTGAAAACTAAGATATTTCGTGCATGGTTCACAGTGAAAAGATTTTTTGAGTGTAGCTTGCGTACTCGGTGAAAAATCTTCAAAAGAATTGTTGACACCGCCAACACCAAAATCATCAACATAATTTTTTTCACATCTTGTACATAAATAACTTCCCATAATTTAATTATAACCATTAAGTCAAATCTAGGAACAGATATAGATAGTAATGGAATAGAAGTAGCAGTAACAGGTATAGCTCTAGGAGCTGAATCCGACATATCCGACACTATAAAAAAGAAAGTGCTATCGAAGGAAAGATAATTCTACTTATTTAAATTTATAGGGGAGGAATTACACCTCTTGGGCTTGAACGATTAATTTTTATTGCACAATATGTACAACCTATAGCCCTAAAAAAAGAAATAAAAAAACAAAACAAACACTATAAAAAAAAGAAAACTATTCTTTATCGAAGTTTTGGGCAGAGTGTTCGTCTGCTTGTAGCTGATCATACAATCCCATTAGTTCTTGATGGTTCGTTGGCACTTGGTACTCTACATAATAAGGTGGCATTGTGAAAGTAGCTTGTGTCATTGTTATCTCTTGATTAATAGTTTCTGATAACTCTTTTATTATTTCTTCTTGCGATCTCATCTCAAGCTCTACTTGCTCCATGCCCTTGTCTATCCCTTCGTTTATGTATTCGCCAAGCATATCCATTACAGATTGTGGAATGCTATCATCATGTTCCATTACTTCCTTGATCTGTTGTTTGATATCCTTGTGTTTATTTGGATCGTGTTTATCCCAAGTCATTGTCTGCTCCTTCTATTTGTTCTTTAATAAATTGCTTTACTTGCTTTCCTTCCTCTAGGTTTATTGTTTGTGATCTTGAATCAATCATTACATTAGGTGTTGGCTCTGATAGCCCCCATAAGTTTGAATACGACTTAAAGGTTTCTAGTAATAACTTAAGACTCTTCAGATCGGGAGGTCTGTGTACTGTATGCTCCTTAAGATGTTTTCGTTTTTTCTCTTGCTCTATCTTCTTTAGCTCTTTCTCTGTTCGTGTACCTACTACTTCTTCAGCGCAATTACAGTAGGTAAGGTAGCCGTTGTGGGTGTAGAGATTATCATGTTCTTCTTGTGTGTATCTTGCTCCTGTGTCTTCATCTACAAATTCAAAGATACTATCGTAAATGCTAGGATCAAAGGTAAATGATTCTCTAAGGTAAGGCATTCCCATAGCTATAGGAGTTAGCCTATCTATTATTCTTTCAAGCCTAATACCAATCATGGTTCTCTTGTTATTAATAGCTTTAGTATCTTTAGTGTTAATATCTTCAATGGCTATTTTAATATCATTGTGAGCAGTTGTTGCTCCTACTTTGAGAATCTTAGCTATTTCTCTTTCAGACTTTCCTTCTAGTTTTAGGTCTAAAGCTCTAGCCCTCCTGTTATATAGTTTAAGGTCTTTTGCTTTCATGCTCCCCTCCATAAGTGTTTAGGGTGTGAAAAGAAGAGAGAATCAACAATCACACCCATTAATTAATAATCTTTTATTTGTTTGACGAATTTAAAGTCCCCATATTTCTTAGCCTCATGTACGAACCTTATGGCACTTGCAGTAGCTCCGTCTTTAAATAGGTGTTCTAGCTCTGCATAAGTATAAGGAAGTTGTACATCAGAACCTTCGTAGCCACCAAAGAATACTACATTCTTAATAGGTTCTACATTTTCTACATTTTCTACATTTGTGTTCTTAAGATTTGTAGAATATGTAGAATTTATAGAAGGTTCTTTATTGATGATGTGATTGAATCTACTCATACTAACTCCTCCTTCTATAGACTCTTCTAGGTTTAGTTTTAGTCTTAACAGATTCTTCTATTAGATGACCATCTTTGACTAATCGTTCCAAGTATCCTTTACAAAGTGCCATCCTTTTGGGACCCTGTCTGCAGTAGTCGCTATTGATTTGAGATACAGAAACTTCTTCTATTTCATTAGCTGACATATAGTTCGTAATCCAATTAAATAACTTATCAGTTTCTTTACTGCCTGTAGTGGTTTTAAATAGATAATGAATGTTATCCGACACTTGCCCCAACAGATATATCGCCTGTTGAATGTGTTGCTTTTGTATCTGATCGTGTCTTCGTTCATCATACAAGTAAAAGATGAGAGCTATGGATAGACAATGTTTATCAAACCTAGCCAACATAATATCTATATCAGTTTCTTTATATGAGTAATCAGCTCTAATAGGATTAACATATTTTTTAAATTCAAGATATTGGAATTTAGCCTCCTCCGAAAGTTGCACTTGTTCCACCTCCTTCCCCCAAGCTACTTGGGCTTTAAATGCACGGATCAGATCTCTATTATTAGAATTCCAATTAATAGTAGAAGGCTCAACTATATGTCTTACTTTTCTAGTCATTAAATATATGAACCTATTAAAAAATCCTCTGTTGATGTCGCCTTGATTTGATTTTGATTTGGTATCAAAAATAGACATCAATTGTTGAGGTGTTACATGAGCCATAAAGCTAAACCAATAATCGTCTGCTCTTATATCAGTTTCTGTAACTATGATCCTATCAATAGGAGCTAGGTCGTAAGCCTTTTGCAAGATGAATCCTAAGTTGTTACCTGTAGTATTTTTTATACCTAAGGTGTTTTCAAATTCTTCTTCTATAAGTAAGGCTCTTGGGTATTCCCATAGGAATCTAGGATCTTCTTCATCAGTAGGTCTAGATAGTTTTTTGACTAAACCTTGCCCACTTCCAAAGTTACTATAGACTTCGTCTTTGATGGACGAATCAATCATATTAAAGAATGAGGCAACAGTATTTTTACTAGAACCTTTCCTCCCACTAGAAGAGTTTCCTACTAACATAATAAATTGGTTAGCATACATCTTAATTTCTAGGTCGGTACTACTCATATTGATATGAGGTTTTCTTCCCATAACATAGCCACCATATACTAATAGATGAGCAAAGATTCCCATGATATCTGCCTCTTGTGTGGGTGTAATCTTTTTAGCAATTTCCCCAAGCAACCCATCATAAACTTCATGGTCTTCATTAGATTCTTTAGGTATTGATGGTGGCTCTACTTCTTCTACAATTTCTACAGATTCTACTTTTGTAGGTTCAGCAACAGTTGCAGTTGGAGTAGTTTCTTCTGCGAACAAGTCATCTTCTTTAGTTGCGCTTAAAGGTGTAGATTTCTTAAATGCTGATAATAATGATTCCTGAAATTTCTCTTCGCTTTTTGTAGCCAACCATAAATCTCTTAAGTCATCATATCCATCAAGTTCAAACACCAAGCATTGATTGCTTATCCTACTATTTTTAAATGATTCTACAAACTTATCCCCACCTTTCTTTTCTTTAAGTATGTAGTAGGTTTCAAAGGCATTAGGTGGAATGGGTGTTAACATATCATCTTGAAAGCCAATGTTGCCACTAACACCAAAGATAGACAGTTTGTTATAGACTCCGACTTGAGTATCAGATTCGCCTTCTACAAATATAACAAAGCCTTCGCCATTAGTTTGAGCTAGTGCAATATTTTTATTTAATCTATGTAAGCCATAGAGCATTGGTTTCTTGTAGCCACCTTTCCAAGCGAACCTCTGTTGGTTCTTGTCTAAAGAAGTTCTGACTTTAACTTGAATTGGATTATTGAAATTATCTAGGTATGGCATGTGGATAGCTCTAGCATTGTTATAAGTATGTTCAGATATCTGAAATTCATTTAACAATCTACTATCATCTATGCCTAAATATTCCATGTAGGCTTGAGTAGTTACTCCTGTATTTTGATTAATCATTATCCCATACTCCCCAAGAATCTAGAGCATTATATATAGATTCAAACTCACAACCTGCGAAACAATGTAGCAATGGTTTAGATCTTTCTGCTACTGCTTTAACAGATAGGCTAGGTACATTGTCATCATGCGACGGACAATGAGTCATGATCCTGTCAAAGCTATAAGCCTTGCAGATACATCTTCTGCTACATGATTGTATTTCTTTTATTTTCTGTAGGTACTCCTGTGATTCAATCACTTTCATTTGTTACACTCTCTTCATTTGTTACAGAATCTAAATGCTCTAGGGGTATATTAAGTTTTACACCTTGTTCCGTTACCCATGAACAATCAGAGTCTGCCGTTTTGTAAATAGATACATACTTACCTTCGTCTGCCGTAAGTGCAGTAGTTGAATAGGCTTGTATGAATTCTGCCTTAATTAGTTTCGATATCACTTATGACACCTTCAAAACCATTTTCTTTCAGCTCAATCAAAGATGACTCTAAGATCCTTCTAGCATTACCAATCTTTCTAGATTTAAGTAATCCCTTATCAAGTAGTTTGTAGATGAAGGTTCTACTGCAAGACAATTCATCTTGAGCTTTTTTTATGGTTAGCAATCTATTATTTAATGTGGTCATAGCCACCTCCATAAATTAATAATTCAAAGAGAATACAAGAATTACATGGGCTTGATCAAGAGGTAATGTGTATGTTATTGTATATAAACATGCACTTCAGAGTACTGTACATTAGTAACAATACAATGTACAATGAAGGGAAATAATTAAATATAAGAAGAGAGAAAAATAGTTTGGCAAAAACGGACAAAAAAAGACACCACCCTTTGACTAAATTTTCAAAGTTACCAAAGCAACAGGAAGATTTTATTCGTGGATTTTACATTGATGAGTTAACTAAAAATCCATATCGTACTATGAGATCTATCTACGATAAGACTACTGCTATGTTAGAGTCTGCATTTGATAACAAAACAATAACTAGTGGAATGCATAAAGGTAAAATCTGTAAGTGTTGCTCCATACCTAGCTACGAATGGTTCAGTAATAGTAGGAGTCAAAAATCTTTATGGGGTATGTGGAGTACCTTCAATCATTGGTACGAAAAACCTTTTAGTAGAAGTTTTATTTCTTCCTCTTCAATCCCTACTAAAGATGATCCTCAAAAAGACTTTAAGATCAAAGTTGCAACAACCATAGAATCTAAATTAGATGTAGTTCGATTGGCTATGCAAGAGCTAAGAGCAGACGGAAAAACAGTTTCTGTTAGGTTGGCTTACAATATAGCTATTCAATGCAAGATGTTCCCTATAGTTAACCACGATACTATATGGGAAATAATTAATTCTGCTTTAGCTTACACGGAAGAAGAATTAGTTCATGAAAGATTTACAGAACAAAAAGGTAGAGGAGCATTTGATACACATGAGCTAGATGAGTTTAATATGATGTACCCTCATTACGATAGTCTAGTTTCACATTCTGAAGATGAAAACCATAAAGATATATTAAAGCAAATAGACTTTTATAATGGGTCTACAGATTATGATTTAGATGTAAAACAACCTCACAATCTAACTTGGCAAGGGTTGAATGATCATTTCAAAAACAAATATTATCAAGACAATCAAACACCTACCCACTTTAATTTTATGATTAGTATTGTAGGTATGGAATTGAATAGACAATCTAAAGAATTCGAAGAGGCTTATCATCATGATGGCGACATGGAAGGGTGGAAGAAATCGGTAGAGGTGTTGGAGGAAGTGAGAGCATACATTGCTCGTGTAAATAGAATTCTTGATAGTAAAGATAGGATCTTATTTAAATCTACATTAACGGCAGTACTAAAATATTTGAAAGAGAAAGAAATGCTAGATTTTTACCCTCAACATTCTAAGTGGACTAGCATGTATAGCACTGTTACATTTGTAGCCAAGTGGGACGAAGATGAATTTGAGAGGTTAGTAGAAATGGTTATGGAAGTTACAAAAATACTTGATGAAAAACCTAGTACTTTAAGAAATGGTAAGCTCATAGACTTGTTAAAAATCCCTCATAAAATGATCCCTATTGATGATTGTTAATTTAAACAAAGGAGTTTGATATGGCAAAGAAAAGAAGTAACCACGAAGGTAATATTAGATTTGTTAAGTCTAAGAACCTATACGAAGGTAGGCTAACTGTTAAGGGTAAAACCAAATCAGTTTATTCTAAGTCTAGAGTAGAGGTGGCTGATAAGTTAGATGAGTTAAGGAATGAAATGAAACTTACAGGTAGGCTTATTACTAAAGACTTTACCCTATCAGAGTTAGCGCAAAGATGGATAGAGGCACGATCTGTAAGGTGGAGTAATACAAACACCTATGATCATTATTGGAAACCCTTTGAGTTACACCTTCTTCCGTTGATAGCTAATAAAAGAATATCGGAAATTAATGATCCAATATATTTAGATGATCTATTTAATACAATCATGGTTAAGAAAGGTATTACTAATAGCATGATTAATAGATCTTATAATTCATTATCTAATTGTCTTGAATGGGCAGTAGGTAGGAATCTTATATCTGTAAACAAATGTAAGGGTGGGAACAAAGGTTACTTTGATTTACCTAAACATAATAGAAAGCCGAAACCCCAATTAGACTTGGAGGAAGTGCAAGATCTGAAGTTCGCCATGAATAGCGATAAATACTCTAACCTATTTAAAGTATCACTTGCTACAGGTATGAGGATTAGTGAAGTGCTAGGACTATCAGAAGGCGATATTAATTTATTAGATAAAGAAGTAACAGTAAGACATCAATTAAAAAGAGATAAGGATAAGAGTTGGTATCTAGATAAAACTAAAAGTAAGAATGTAAGAATCCTTCCTATTAGTAAAGAAGTATCGGATCTACTGTTGGATCAATTAGGAGTGATGGAAACAATAGCTAAAGATCTAGCGAATGATAATCTTCCTATGGGTAATAGCATTAAGTGCAATTGTTGCTCAAGGAACAAGAGCAGATTAATCTTTACTTCTGATGTAGGTACACCAATAGACAAAGATAATTTAAGAGCTAGACATTGGAAGAAGATAGTACAAGCTAGTGGATTAGACATTAAGTTAACGATACACGATCTAAGACACATCTTCGCTAGTACTTCATTAGTAATGGGCTTTGATGTTATATCAGTATCTAAATATCTAGGTCATGCTGATCCAAGTATTACCCTTCAAGTGTATGCAGAATACATTAAGCCACCAAGACAAAGAGAAATGGCTGATAAGATGGGAAGTCTGCTAATAAAATAGATATATAGAATATATAGAATAAGTAGTAGGGGTGGTTGATTCTGCCCCTATTTTTATGGAAGTACCCAAATAAGTACCCAAACCCTTTGGAACATATAGCTCTTTGTACACACTAGTAAACCTCTAAGGAAGATGGTGTGTCCCCTTCATATAAAAGATTATATAAGATTACATCTAATTACTAACTGAACATTATTTGGGAACAGGAGGTCGTCGGTTCGACCCCGACCACCCCGATACTGAAGGAAGACCACTTAATATAATCCACTAATATTAACTCTTAGTACCCATAAATGTACCCAAACCCTACCCAAATACTGTCGCCGATTGACCCTTCGCCTATTAATTTATTTATATCTGATACCTCAAGAGAGTTATAAAGTTTCGCCCAAGCTCTGCTTGTAATGGTGGGTGGTTGAGTGGTGTGGAAGATGTAGATGGAGGGGGCATGTCTTAGAGTTTCTGTTATTAGGCTATACATACCCGTGACAAACTTTTTTTTAAAAAAAAGAGCTTATATTGCTATACTTATTTCTTTGGATCTTTCGGACCAAAAATGGAACCGAAAATCATTTTAGGAATATGAACAAAAAACAAAATTATCGCTACTATAGGATTAATAAGTATGCCCAAAATAATAAAACTAATAATATTGCCAATTTTTGTGATTATATTAGGGTTGTCAGACCCAAATGATCTCATCTCACTCCAACTTTCTTCTTTTCCTCTTTGAAAACTAAGATATTTCGTGCATGGTTCACAGTGAAAAGATTTTTTGAGTGTAGCTTGCGTACTCGGTGAAAAATCTTCAAAAGAATTGTTGACACCGCCAACA
>JGI25133J35611_10001217_pt1 | contig 13973 bp, 10 predicted proteins | sample ETNvirenome_6_85_FD_35611 | JGI IMG/M metagenome (IMG submission 35611) | reverse complement strand
CTGTTCCGATACTTCGCTTGGCGAGGACGAAAGATGGCTGCCCAGAATCCTGAGCTTATTAAACTTCAATCGCATCTCGCGTAGGATTTCTCATGCCCGAATCACGTTATGACCGGAATGTTAGCCAGGGCCTTCGCTCTGGGATTGACCGATACCTCACTGAAAATGACCGCGCTATGGCGGAAAAGTGGGGAGAGCGGGCTCCTCGTCCACCTCGGATACGCGTGACCGATGCGGATAAGGCAGACCTTGAGCTTAGTACAATAGGTGCCCTCACGAAACTCCAAGAGGCAACTGCTAAACGATTGAAGGGAGAGTCTCTCACCATGAAGGAGAGGAATGCCGTTCAAACTGAGATCAATAAAATAATAGCAGGAATGCTGTCTACTGAGACGACCTCGCTGGGGGGCCAAAATAGGGGCCGTATTACCAGCGCGGGAAATCGGGAAACGAGGTACCTGGACCGTGGTCTTGAGGAAGTTCGGAGCGTCAGCCAGTTAAATCCTTTAGAGCCTAAACTCCAGACGGAGATCTCAGGGGCCGCCATCCACTATGCGACTCAGGACGATTCCGCGTTCATTATGGCTTTGGTGAAGAATCAAGCGGCTATCCGAGAGAACTGGCCTGGGGTTATCGCTGAGATCTCTCTGGACACAGGGGATTCCCCTGAACAAGTCATGGCGAATATCGAAAGAGCGACGATGCACGCTAACGACCAAGCACTTCAGGACTCGTTTCGAGACTATCGTCGGAGATCCGAGAACGCATTCGACAACGCCGACCGGGCCTTCATGGAGGCAGAGAGGGCGCACGATGAGGGATCTCGACTTATTGGGATGTCCGGCGCGGGCCGATCATTCATACAGGATCTACGCGCCCAAGCGCGTGGGGGGACCCCCGAAGAGATATCCAGGGCGCTGGGGGTTGAGCTTTCGCCCGGGATGCCTGAAGACGAGATTGTAAGCCAGGCACGCGGGATCGCAGATGGTTTGATTAAGCGGATTGAAGGCATGGCCAATGACCTTACCGGGGAAGAGATCTACGATCTGCTCCTCCGAGGGGGGGAGTTAGAGGACTTTATTAAGGCACAGGGTCTTGATCCAGCAGGGATGAGTGTCGGCCAGAAACGAGAAATCCTTGATGCCACGATCCATAAAGGAGCGAAAGACGCGCGACAAAAGGGGATGTACACCCGAACCCTCGCGGCATTTGATGCTTTCTCCGATATGATTCCAGGGGGAGAAGAACCCGATCCTGCTGATCTGCTGGAATCCCTCCTCTATTCCACCCTCCACCCAGCCAAGATTATCCGAGAGGCAATCCGTCGTCGTCCCGGATTTCTTTTCAAGAAAGAAGGCAAAGAAGACGCACAGTGGTTCAAGAAAAAGGAAGGAGAGGAAGATGCGGCTGAGCCCAGAGCCGTCACCCGCCTTGAAGACGAACGAATTGATGACACCCGGCCCACGCCTAATCTTGAGGTTGTTGGGATGGAGGGGCTCGAAGGCGACCACCCATACCAAGACATAACGAAACTCCAGGGAAAAGAAGAGCGGGATGCTTATGTTGCGGGGGGCCGTGGCCTACCCCAAGCCCCCGGAGAAGAGGCTGCGCCAGGAGCACAACCTTTCCTCACTCCCGAAGGGCGTACCGAACAACTTAGGGCAGGCGGAGCGACGACTGTTGTTCCTTCTCCCGCTGGAGATGATTTTGGTCCCTATGCCGAGTGGGAGGACGGGACCGTTGGTTTCATTCACCCAGAAACCGGCCAACTTGTCCGAGTAGGCAGCGGCGAGCGTGGATTCGAGGCTATTGCCCAGGATATTTTCGGGTACACGCCCGAGGAGCTTGCCGGAGATCCTCAAGCACCAGCCGGGCAGCCGGGGGTGCAGGGGGCAGATCCGGGAACAGTGGGCGGAATTGTTGGGAATATCCTCGGAGGCAGAGCCGGAGAAGAAGACGATACTCCCGACGAGGCCGAAAAAGAACGTCGCCGCGAGGAGGCGCGTCAACGAGCAAGAGACGCCCGGGCTCGTCGCCACGCAGAGAGAGCAGCAAAAGAAGCTCCTCTCCCGGTAGAGGAAGATTTGGGAGCGCCACCAACCAGGCTACCCTCCGAAGGGGCCCTGGCTCCAACGCAGAAGCAAGCTCTCGTAGATCAGATGCCCGATGAATCAGGAGATGCGCCAGAGGTAGAGCCCCCTCCAATGGAGGCTTCTCCCCTTGTAGACCCACTCGCAGGAGAGGACCTCAGCGCAAATGACCCCCAAGGGCTGAGAGGAGATTCTCAAGTAGAAGGGCGAAATGCTGCTCGCGTTGAGCCCGGGCACTATGACCGGCTCCGGAAAGAGGCAGCTTCTCGGAAGGCCGCATTAGAGGCTGAGGTTGCTGCGGCGACAATGCCCGAAGGATCAGACGAGCAGTTAGACGCTCTTCGATTCGGAAACCTCGATGCGAACGACCCACAGGGAGCGGAAGGCGATGCTCAAGCTGAGGCACTATCTCAGATTGAAGANGATTTCCCGGAAGGCACAGANAAACAATTGCAGGCATTCAGGGCGGGTCCTCCCAAATCTTTGGATGAGGTNCTTGAGGCAATCGGATCTTCTGTCGAGGGCCTTACTCTTCGTCAAGCTCGGAGGCTCTTAGACAAACTAACAGCGGAAGGAGCACCAGAGCATATCATTCAAGATCTCCTTTCTCGTTGGAATGAGGCGTATCCGCAAGGACAGGCCGCAGAAGAAGAGGTTGCTGCTCAAGAGAGTCGTCCTCCAATACCAGAGACAGTGGAGGGAGAAGAGCCCGTTGACCTAATGGGGGGAGAACCCATACGAGTAGTCGCAGATCCCTCTTCCCGAGATCCCTTCAAGGATGATTGGGTAGGAGAAGAAGAGCTTGAGATTGACATTGATGCTCCCGAGGAGCCCATAGAGGAGCCCCCGAAAGCGGAACCCCAAGAGGCCAGGGGAGGCGCGGGAGCCGGAGAGAAGAAGGCTGCCCCGAAAAAGGAGCCAGCGAAAGAACCGGAAGAGCGGCCTGATTATGGAGGGAGACCCCCCAGAGGGAACGCCCCACCCCAGCACATGCCTGGTGGTAGCCAGTATCAGGCTCCCGTCAACGCTCCGGAGGCAACCCAGTTCGAGCAGAATAAGATGGGAATTGCCGTTCCCCACGCTCGTCCGGGGGCAGGAATCATGGCCCCGCCCAATATCTCAGGGGCTGAGACTCCAGGGAATACAGGTCTCGGGCCCAATTCTAAGGATCTTGCGGCGAAGAAGATTGCGGGGTTGATAGCAGAACAGGCCCGGAAACAGATGGAAGCTAATAGTAATAGCCAACAGAGCCAGCCCGCCCAATAATCACAAGAGGCCCCAATGGCTGAGACGCCCCTCCCTAAAGTCCCAGATGACCCTCTCCGAGCCCAGCTTGGGGAGGAGGAGTGGAAACGCTTGACTGATGAGCGTGCTCGGCAGCAACAGGCTGTACCCCCGCCGGTCGCACCTACGGAGTCTACTGGTCCTGTTTTTGGGGCTTCTCCCCGGGCCCGGTACCACAAGTCATACGAAAAAGGGCTCCCCCAGCCAGAGAGGGGCCTCCAAAAGTTCGTCCAAGAGACTCTGCCGCCCCCCGTTCCTCGAAGGGGTTCCTGGGCCGCTCCCGCTCCGAATGTTCCAATCCCCACACCTACTGTGTCCGGAGCGAAGCCTCAAACATCCCCAGCCCAGACTCCCGAACCTACTCCGGGCACGACAGCGCCTCCAACTTCTCCCGCGCCTCCACAGACGAGGCCCCGAAGGGCTGGAGCCGCATCCAAAGCCAGGCGGCTCGGGCAAGAACAGCTTCAAGATAGACTCTTAGATGAGGCCCGGGGAGCGACCGAGATTTATGATTCGGCCCTCGGAGACATCCGTTTAGAGCTTGTCCACGGCAAATACATGTCGAATATCCATGAGGCCCGGGGCAAGTTCGAGCAGAGGGCACTCCAGAAGCTACTCGATAATGACGAAGTCAGTATAAGAGACTTGTCTGAAGAACAACTTACTGAGTATAAGCACGAAGCCTCCCGGATGGCCGCTCGGATGCTGGCTAAGTTCCACCAGTCAGCGACAGGCCGTTGGGTAGTAGACCCCTACGACTACGATCTCACGGACAAGATCCTAAAGTGGGGGCCTCTCTCCCCTTTCCGTGCCATGTTTTCTCCTACCAAGTTTGGTGGGCCGGGAGACATTCCTATTGAAGAGGGCGGATTAGGCCGCCGCGCACAACTAATGGCTTCTCCTGCTGGGCTCCGAGGCGAAGGTCCCCTGAGCCAATTCGCTCGGGCTTCGTTCTTTAATNTGGTCGAATCTGCTTTCCGGTCGGGAGANTGGGGCCATCGGCCCCACATTGAAACGATGCGACGGGGCGCGAACTATTTTGATCGAATCGGGGATCTTGCACTCGCCNTCGATCCTGTACATGGGAAAGGAGAAGTAGCCGACTGGAAAGCGAAAGCCGCAGCAGGCGGGCTGATGGTCGGGATTACTCTTTTCGATATAGACCTCGTCACTCTTGGGCTCCTTCCCGCTGGGAAGCTCACAAAGGCAGCAAAGATTGCTCGGATATCCGGAAGGCTCTCTCGGGCAGAGAAGATGTTGGAGATTTCTGCCAGCCTTCGCGCCGGGGAAATCAACACTAAGAAAGCCTATCAGATGCTCCGGGACATCTCTTATAGGACAGATAAGAGTGTAGGAAACGCTTTCAGTAATCTGGTAACCCTGAATGCCGCTCCCAAGTTAGGGGCCAGTGCTTCGAACTTTGCCCACACCGCAGATGATCTCCTCAAGACAGGCGCTGCCCACCGGATTCAAGCCCAGAAGCTCCGCGCTTCCGCCGATGCGCTCCTGGCAAAGGCCATAAACTCCGGAGACCGGGTCAAGGCCCAGAAGATACTATTAGACGCTCAGGCGGAGTCCGCCATCGCGGACGCCTTTACGCTTGCAGCGGTAGAAGCCCGTAAAGACCGCCTCCTCATTGCGGCTGGATTTTCCGCAGAGGAAGCTGCGGACATCACCAAGGTTGGGCAACTCACTCGGGGAGACAAGACTATCCGAACCCGGGTCAACTCTGAGGTCACGCGCCTCGAAAAGGAACTCAAAGACCTTGAGTTCGTAGAGGGGAAAGAGGTCCGGGACGCTTTTCGGGAAGCCAACGAGGCATACCAGATGCGGCTTGCCCGGAGCCATGTCCCAGGCTGGGTACATGAAGGGACACACCGTGTCTTTTTTCGGGAAGACCTCGCCACAAGGCTGGTTGGGGAAGCTCCTCCCGTAGGGGCCACAGGGACAGTCGGAGGGAAAGTAGTTTCTATACGCGTTGTCGATGCGAAGACCGGACAAACGATTCCCCGAGGTAAACGATCTGGCCCAGCGGGTGCTCGGGTCCGAGTTACCGTTCTTTTAGAGAATGGAGAGGAAGTAGAACTGAAGCTTGCAAGCAGGCTCAAGGGAAAAGAACACAATATCGCTCGGCGGGACAGTCGAGGACTTAACGATCTTGCTCATGAGGTTTATGAGCGCCGCGTAGATGCTCTCCTCCTAAATAAAAGAACGGCAGCTTCGGCGGCAAAACTTAAAGCCGCCCGGGAAATCTCAGAATCTCTCGCAGACGGAGGCCCTACCCACGAAGCTCTTAAACTTTATGTTCTGGCCCGAAAAAAGGCAGCCGGATCTAAAAAAGCCTTGGAAGCGGTGCAGAAGAAAGCGGGGAAAGCGATGGCCCGCGCAAACAAGAACCTTGTGTTGGCTGCGAACAAGACCATACAGGCGGGCAGGAAGAAGTTATCTGCCGATACCTTAGAGAAGACGCCCGAGATAATCGCGGACGCTATGGATGAGGTAGCCCGGGGAATCCTTGCCTTTCGGGACAGGGGTTTACGCTCCTTGGGCATGGAAGAGGGAGGGACGACTCTCTGGGCAGCACGAAAAGCGACGAGGAAAGCGGGGAAAGCCCGGATTGAAGCCGCGTTTAGCTCCGCTGCCCATGAGATTCCCGCGACTGAGAAGGCCCGTGCTCTCTCTAAGGCACACATTCAAATCCTGGACAAGGCTACTGGAAAGTCTCGGATCAATGGGAAAGCTATTTTTCAGGACCTCAAAGAGTCCTATGGTGCTGATGTCCTAAAGAAGTTCACGAAGGACAATCCCCGGTTCCTTTCCTATCTAAGGGGAGGAATAAAGAAGGGGGAGGAAGTAGCGGATTTCCAGAATGCTCTTCGCCAGTTTACTCGCTATGGGGAAGCCTCGAAGTCTCTCGGAACAGGGGCCGATTGGGGTGCCCAGTTTATTTCCTCCTGGAAAAGCGTCTCAAACTTCCACCCCTCTTACTCCCGAAACAAGTTGTGGACGAGAAAGGGGAAGATTGGAGAAGACGGAAAGAAGGGAAAAGATAAGGACGTATTCCTTCCCATAGTCCCTACTACTGCTGGGCTCACCAACTGGTGGAACCGCCGTCGGATGGGGACTTTTGGAGATCCTATCCTCTCTCGTTTGGGGAATATCGGGGAGAAACAGGCAGCAATCTTTAAGAGCACTGAGCATCTTATGACTCGGTTTAGCTCTGAGATGCTTGATATCGCTCATGCAAAGCATCTCGGAAAAGACACCATCGAGAGGGTGGTTACCTATCTTGACTGGAACGCCGCTAAGAAGGGTGGGATTATGCTCACCCAGAATAAGAAGTTCCTCCGAGAAACCGTAGAGGGGAAGACGAGACTTTCGCCCAAGATTACTTCTTCCCCAGGAATCCCGAGCGAATGGCAGGCTGCTACGGGGGCTGGCTCTCCCTTCATAAAAGCTGTTCGCCAAATAATAGGAGACACCCGAGTTAATCCCGCGAAAGCGGAAGACCTCGCTAATGAAGCGCAGGTTGTTCGCCTAAGAATGGAGAAGGAGTTTAGTAGGCTCCTTGGTACACGTTCAGATGAACTGCTTGAGGCGGGGATCGGGGGAGAAGACCTTGCCCGGATTTTAGAAGAACTCCCTGACCAGCTTGTGTCTGCCCTCCCTAACCTCGCAAAGCAATCCGGAGAAGTCGGGGTCTCGAAGGCCCTTGTCGGCCTCTCTCGTATGTGGATTCGCTCAGACTCAGGGACGATTACCTCGGCTCAAGCCGCCGTTCTCCTCGCTGTAGCGCATCGGACCCTCAAGAAACCGGGGATGAGCTATAAGAAGTTCGCTGATCAGATGGAGAGGATAACTCGCGCAGTTATTGGAGGGACGGATAACGCAGCTAAGTCCCATGCAATCGCAGCAGCAAACATTGGCCTCGCAGCGAACCTCGGAGCCTTCAATACTCTTATGGTTCGGTCCACTATGGGCTCCATCGATGCCAATACGGCACGGAATATCAATCGGGTATTCTCAGGAGAACTGGAGGGGGTAGACGATATTGCGGCTGCTCTTGAAGGAGCAGCGATGCTTGGCCTCCCACTCTCTGAGAGCCGGGCATTGACACTAATGGCTCCTGCCATAAAGGGCCTTGCCAATAAGATGAGCAATGCCACGAAAGAGCTAATCCAGACAGGAACAGTCGGGCACAAAGCAGCCTTTACTCCGAAGAATCTCATCGACGAGATCGAAGCGGCAGCGGGTAAGATCACGAAAGAGTTAGAGGCTACCCGTGGGGGGAAATTCTCAAACGCAGCCACGGGGTTTGATTCAGCCACTACCGAGTGGATAAACCTCTGGAAAGCATCAGCCACCACTGGGCTCCTCATCCCAAACCCCCGCTATTACGTCAATAATATCTTCGGTGATTTCAGCCAGATATGGTTGGAAGCAGGATTCTGGACAGGAGGAACCCGTACTTTCTCGAATCTCCCCACGAATCTCCCTTTTATTGGACGGAGAGCCCAGGATTGGCAGCTTAGGATGAATGCTTGGGCCCATAAACAGGGTCGGGAAGCTCTCCCGGGGATCATGGACACCCTATTCAATCCTTTCTTGGGCCAAATCTTCCGGGGAGAGGCCGGAGTCTTTACTACGAAAGCCAATCAAGTCGTTAAATATAAGGACGTTCGTAAGTGGGCCCTGGAAGATGGGATCATCAGTGACTTCGTCGCGGAGGACATCATCGGCCTGATGGCTAAGATGGATGATGATCATCTCTATTTGAGGAACAAGATCGGCCTTTCTAATAAGGAATGGGCTCGGCACCGGGAGCTAAATGCAGGCATCATCCAGCATAGACAGCGGATGGGTATGTATTGTGAGCTTCTCCGGAAAGGAGCATCCCGAGAAGAAGCGGCGAAGAGAACTCTCCGCGCTCTCTATGATTGGAAACATGGGATTACGAAGTTAGAAGCCGCGTACTTCGCAAAGATGATCCCATTTTATCGATTCTGGAGAGTCTCGACCCGACAAATCGCAGAGTCTCTCCTCACTCCCTTTACCCAACCCTCGGGGAAACTACTCAAAGACGCGATGCTTGGGAACACTCGGATGGCGAGGCTCCGTCAGCAACTCTTTATCTGGCCAAACCTCCCAGACATTGTGTTCCAGGATAATGTCAATGCCGGGATAGAAAGGCACGACCTCCTCTCCCGTCTTGCCCCCCTCACACACCCTCGGTATCTCTCAACTCGGGCAACTACGGGCACTCGACCCTATGACCTCTCCGCTCGGGAGTTCTATGAGATGGAAGAGGGGAAGAGATATACTCACTCTACATGGACCCTTCCCCAGATTACGGCACTCGACTCCTCTGAACTCACCTTCGCGGGCATCTTTGGGATGGTCCTCTTCGGGAACAAGGTAGGGGAACTCTTGGGAATCGATGTCCCAGGAGTAGACACCCAGTTCGCAGAAGACGCTGAGGCTCGATTCTTTGAGCCTATGCTCGGAACCATGAATCCTTTCATGGAGCACGGATCGCGGTTGTTCCTCACTTCCGCTGGGGCGGATCTTGATTACGAGATTCGAAGTAATATGCGGACGCTCAATAACTTAGACCTCCTCATTCTTACGAAAACCCCAGGACTCTCACAGTTCTTCAAGAACTCCATTGAGTATGATGAGGAAACGGGAAAATACTCGATGCCTTTGGGGAACTACTTAGCTTACCAGGCTCTCCCGATTGCGAGCACGCAGGTAGGCTCTTGGCTTCGCGGTTTCCAAAAACGCGCAACAGACCCCCGAGTTGGGGGTGGGTTCGGGAAACAGATAAGGGAGATTACGGGTTTCGGGAGAGAGGTCCCAATCGACGTTCCGAAGCAGATAGAGATGGCATTGAAAACCAGAGAACGTCTTATCCGCGAACATGGAGACAAAGAGCTTCCTCCCCCAGTACCGGGCGAGGCATTCCGTCATCGACGAAATAAATAATCCAAGCTCGACAAAATCTAAAATACACAGTAAGATTCCAATAACTTCGACGAAGATGTCGAGGCCTCACTGAAGATAGTTGAGAAGACTCTAAGGAGAGTACGATGCCCGTCTTGAAACAAAAGTCCATTAAGCCAGCCACCAATGTCCCTTACGCAGAAGGAATCCTGGTGGTTAACAATACGGCCGCTGTCATTCCCGCCGGTCGTATGGTAACTTTTCAGCGCACTGTGGGAACGACGGCTACTTCCGGCGCTACCCTGACTGTTGAGCTTGCCGATGCTTCCTCTGCTGCCCGAGCCAACAACCCCCTCCTCATCACTAAGCACGCGATTCCAGTTGGAAAACGCGGTGTCTGTCTGCCCTGGATGATGCTCACGGGCCAAAACACTAATGCCTTTGCTGTCGGAACCTCCGTCTATCTCGCTGCTACCGCAAACCAGGGAGTGATTAAAACTACCGCAGGCGCACCAGCTAACGCTCGATTTGTTGGGGTTGTGTTCGAGCAGAGCTTAACGACAGGGCGCGTATTTTGCTGCCCAACCATGATGGCTGCCCAGAACTAATAGGGGGGCCTAATGGCCGGAGCTACTAATAAGAAGACATGGGTCCGAGTTGTCGGCTCTCGAACTGGGAATGGCGAGATTTCTGTCTCCGCCCCTATTCGAGGGTGGGTCCGCCGTGCCCGTTGTAGTGCAGCAGGAGGAGGGAATGTTACCCTTACTGTCGGAGAAACTTCGGCTGGGGCGGCGTTCGCTATTGTTCTTGCATATGGAGCTACCGCGACTCCCCTGGATGAGGAAGAAGATCCCGGAATCTTCTACCAAGTAGCGCCTACTGATACTGCTGGGTCCCAGGGAACAATCTTCCTGGACGTAACGGGAGCAGGCGTAATCAGCGTCCAACTTGATATTGAGCCTGCCAATTAGGGGGCTCCATGTTCACGGAAGACGAGATCTTCACGCTGGCGGGGGCATCCCTTTATAATAAGATTATGGCCCAATATGCTGAGTCTGGGCTTGGTCCGGAAGAGATTGCAGCCCAATTAGCCGACAATGGATTTCCGGCACTTACAGCAGAGAATGGCCCAACAGTGCTTGGTAACCTCGCACGCGAGTATTATGGGGACACCCTCCCCCAATCCTGGACAAATCTGACCCGAGAGCAGGCTGCTCAGATCAAGTCCGGGCAAGACCCATTCGAGGGGTGGGAAGTTCCAAACACTCCCCGCCCGAATAAATGGCTTGACGCAGGCAAAGGCTTCGTACAGGGCTTAAAGTCACCACCATACTCTTGGCTCTACAAAGGGTGGCGGGCTGGTACTTGGCCTTACCGAAAACAACGGGACTGGAGGCAAGAAAGGGCAGACGCTCTTGCCCAAGACGCACTCGCCCGGGTCCGGAGTGGGGATTCGTACCGGAATGCCTACGCAGGAGAGGTTGACCGTTTGGCTGCTCAGCCCCGAAGTGATCGAGAGATTTTACATACAGATGCTACGAAGGGCGAGCTTTCCGAACTCCAAGTAAATCCCCATGATTACTGGGATACCTGGGCTGGCCGGGGAGGGAAAGCGACATGGCCCCTAAACCAGAAAGTCCCAACGCGTGTGGGGAAAGCGGCAGACCAAGAGCACGCACGCCGTCTTGGAGTAGCAGAAGCCAGACACGAGATTGCCCGTACAGATTCTATCGGCCTTGCGCAGTTACAGGATGCGGGTTCTCGCTTTGGGGCGGGGGAAAGGACACGAGATCAGTATGAAAATCGACTCCGGGGCCTGGTTGGACCTGGGATGGACTTTGCTCCAACATCGGAAGAAGAAAAATGAGTTGTCCAAGCCACAAAGATCCGAAAAAGCGTGACTATAAATGTGAGAATAGGGAGTTCGCCTCTAAGCCTAAAGAGAAAAAGCGCCGCGCAGGGCGGGTCAAGGCTCGCCGTCGAATGATAAAAGAGGGGCGTGCCCATAAGGGGGATGGTAAGGACATCCACCATAAAGATGGGAATCCCAGGAACAACAGCTTGAAGAACCTTTCTGTACAATCTACTAAGCAGAATAGAAACCATTGGGACGACGATGACACTCCCCTAAAGAAGATGCGGAAGAAGGTATCTAAGAAATTATCGAGGAAAGCATAATGGCAAGAACATCCCCAGCAACAACTTCAACGAGGACTTTTCCCACAAGAGATGCCGGCGGAGGCGGAGGCGGCGGAGGCGGCGGGAATGAGTGGAAAGAGTGGATTGATTTGCCCTTGGACCCGACGGATGGCTGGACCATCAGTACAGGAAGCGGCGCGGCAGCCGTGGGATCTACGCTTTCAAAAGTAGGCGATGAGCTTCATTTTGTGACGGCCAACGCAGGCATGCGAATCCAGGGCTCACAAATGAAAGGTCTTTTCATGGCTCGAAACATCCACATTAAACCGTGGGAAGATGCGGGCATTTCGAAGCCGGCTGGGGCCACCGATAATCAGTTTGAACCGGAAGCGATTCAGTTCAAAATAGAGGTAGAATTTGCGACATCGAACGGCGGTCCTATCTCCGGCGGATCAGTACCGGGTGCCGAAGGCACATACCTGACATGCCTGGCAGGGCTGGCAGGCTTTCCGAGCGATCAAGGCGGAAACCCCGTTCATTCATCGAGCGTGAAATGGTCTGCCGCTCAAGTGGCGAAAAACTATGGTGGAGATCCGTCAACGTCTACCCGCACCAACATGTATACGTCGGGCTATAAGTCCTATGATACGAATTCTGGAATGCAAGGCACCATGATGTGGAAGAATCAGGCTGGCGGCGGCGGCGCAGGGGCGCATAACGCAATTGTCTATGCCACCTCGCCATTGCGAAAAGAAGCAGGCTCTGGGCCTTACGGGCGATGCAACATCCAGGCGGGTAGCTATGACAACACCACTCCATTCGCTGGAATGTGTATGCTGAACCAACAATTGTTTGATAACTCTACAAAATTTAGTGATCAGACCTTGACTCCTTTCTGGCATGTGGCGCTTTGGTTCGGCACGCATACCAACACAGCAGGCATGGGCGAGATTCGGATTAAGAAAATCCGCATGTATCTTCAGCCCGTACAAAATAGGGCAACGCTATGACTATTATTACTATTGACTGCAGCAGCCCGACTTCAGCACAAGCGGCGGTTTCAGCCGTTGAAGCCGGTGAGCTTTGGGGCGTGGACATGGGCACGACCTCGCGAGCATCGACCTATTCTGATCATGTTTTGATTGAATGCACAAACACAAGAAACCTTGCCCTGATTGACGCTTGCCCCGTGGGTGAAACTTACAATATAGGCTATAGCATTTCAACGCCTGATTCATTTACTGAAGCGGATGAAGTATCAAAGGCTTGGTTTCTCCGGGGAAAACTGTAGAATGGAAAGACGGGTATCAAAATTAGAGGAACGGACATCTGATTTAGACGTTCGCACAGCCGTGCTGGAAAACAAAGGCAAGGTCAGTGAGAATCGAATCTCAGACTTGGAGGTAGAGGTGAAGTACCACAGCCGTCTCCTGTTCAAGATGCAGGGTGCTACCCTGGTTCTGGTAATTGTCATGCCCATCCTCATTGAGTTCTTAGGCTAATGGAGTCGGAGTTCATCGCGCAACTGATCGATCTGGGCATTACCGGCCTGTTCATCGGGTACTTGATCTTTCAGAACAAGAAGTATGGCGCTCAACTCAACTCGATGACCAAGAAATATGAAGAACTGTTTGAACGTGTACTAAAATCAATCGAATAGGAGCCCAACATGAAGAATCGCGCAAAGATAATGAAGAAAGCCATCGTACTCGCGGAAGACATCTTCCCCGGACCCAAGATGGGAAAGAAGAAAAGGGAGTGGGTAGTCACGTTCATCAATGAGCATGTGAATATGCCCCTCTTGAATGAACGGCAGGAAGCCCGAGTGATTGGATTCGCCGTGGACATCCTGTGTGAGATCATCTTTGATCGCCTGCACAAGGAGTGAGTGATGACCCTTGAAGAAATAAAAAAGAGACGAGAAGAGGCAGCGCATAAGGCTCTCCTGAAATCCGATGCCTATGCTGCCTCTGGAGGAGCCCACCGAGTCCGCTCTACTAAGACTCAAGATAGAAGTACGGACGGCACCCCCACGGCGACCTCTTCTATGCTGTCCCGTCAAACCGACAGGTCTAATCCAAACTACAAAGGCAAGATGCAGACTCAGGCCCGGACACAAAAGGGGGGCGAGAACACCTCAACTGCGGTTTCGTGGGACCAGAGGCACCCGATGAAGGTTCCGGGGGGAGGATACTTGCCCTCGCCCACAGCCTCCCAGACAACTGTAGATGGGAAAACAAAGAACTGGAGGCGTAAGAAATGAGCGATATGCTCCCACCTCTCCTGCTCCAGGTCAAATCTCTTGGGCACAAAGTCTTTGATGGGCCAGAGCCCTATGACTTGAACATCATTGGAATCCGTTCAGCTAATCCCCAGCCGAACAAGTTCGATGATCTCCTGTGCTGTGCCTATCGAGAGCACCTTGATGGGCCCTTTGTTATCAAATACTGGGCCGCGACCACAGACCCGGGCGTCTTCTGTCTTGAGAACCCAGAGGTCTATGGAACAGAGGCGGGG
>JGI25133J35611_10001206_pt1 | contig 14072 bp, 20 predicted proteins | sample ETNvirenome_6_85_FD_35611 | JGI IMG/M metagenome (IMG submission 35611) | reverse complement strand
TTTTACACCTGATGCTTGACGTCTTTTTTTAATTAAACTCTTGCGTTTTTTCGCTAATTTTGCAGTAGCTTTTAAAATTGATGCTTCACGTCTTTCCATTGTAGTAGCTTTTACACCTGATGCTTGACGTCTACTTAATTTAGATAATGTTCTTGCTAATGATGCTTGACGCTTTGTTCTTGCACTAACTCTTGAACCTTTTTTTAATACTTTTCTAGCAAAGGCAGCAGTTGACATCCCTGCACGTTTAGCTTTTGCTTTAAATGCTCCAGGTCTTTTGATTGCTCCTTTAATCCAATTTTTTTTTGGCATATATTTTTATTAATACTTAATAAATTCCTTGATTAAATTTCTTTTCTCAGCTTGGTCTTTAGTCCAGTATAACCAAATATCTCCATTGATACCAGTATATACTGTTTGAAAATCCCATTTACCATAAGCTAAGGCATTTATTTCTCTGTTAGTTGGTAATCTTTTTATCTTTGCGTGTAGCCAAGAATTGAATGCTACTTGTTTTTCTACTAAATAAGATTTCCAAGTTCTTTTCTTTCCATATCTTTCATCAACTAATATATCTGTTTCTTCTATATCTAGACTACACCATAAATCTCTTATTACTTTTGGAAACATATCGTAGTCTAAGTAGAAGTCTCCTTTCTTTCCCCATTTCTCTCCCCAGCTATTCTTTACTATTAGCCAATGATTAAAATCATTAAAACCTACTATCTCTACTGCATGTCCACTAATATATTTACCNTTCTCTAATGGTAATATTCCATCTAATGGACTATTAAATTCTTTATGCCAAGCCATAGACATTACGACAGATTTATTGTGTAGGGTTAATACATCTTTAATNGCTGTAATAGAATTATCAACTCGCCAATAAGATTTAGATTTATGCTTTGCTGCATCTTTATAATATTCTCCCAAAAGTTCTTTTGTATCAATGTACTCTGTCCAAGTCATTTCAAAGTTTGGTTCAGGGTAAAGTTCTTCTCTACAAGCCCCATATTTATTTACTACCTTAAAAGTATTTCTCGTATAAGCACCCCATCTTTTATTACCTTCAATTTGTTTTGTTAAAGCCATAACAAATCTTGCTGATAAAGGTATTTTTTCTTGTCTTTCTTTATGATGTGTCTGTGCTTGAGAAGTACAGCTTCCCCTACCACCTTGATTCTTACTAGGATATTTTTCAGGTATCCTAAATTCTTTTAATTCTACTGTAGTTGAAGGTGTAATTCCTGNTGCTAAATAATCTCTTTTATCTTTCTTATCCTTTTTAGCACCGAATCCATATCTATAATTTAAGTTATTTTTTTTCATAAAATAATCTTATTCTTTTAGCTTTTAATAAATTAGCTCCTTTACATACCATCCAATTACCAATCGCTATTCTTACTCCATAATTCTTAACTTCATAAATAAATTCTTTCATATTTTTTATTAATTAATTTTCTTCTAACTCGGAGCAATAAAGCTCCGAGCAAACCTATGAATTTCGGTATCACTCCGAATTAGAAAAAAACTACTTTATCATACTCATCATCACTGCTACTAAATTAGCTATTAACAAACTTGTAAACCACCATATTTTACTTGTTATTTTGTCTATTGATTTTTGTATATGTGGCAAATGAGTATCTAAAACATTACCCATTTGTGTTTCTAATGTAGACAATCTTTCGTGTACTTTTATTTTATCTTTATTATTGTTTTCCATATTACTTTTTATATAAACTTTGAAAATATTTTCTACCATTTACTTTAAATATAAATGATGGTTCTTTATAATCGGCAAATGTTTCATCATAATCTGCATAACAAGTTGCCCAATATTTTGTTTTTAAATTATCTAATTCATCATTATTATTTGTCTGTACTATTTCAAATGTATCATAGTATATTAAATCGTATTCATCTTTTAATTCAAGGTTCTGCCAGAAACTATGTATTACTTTTGTATTAGGGTATTTCTTTTGCCACTCTACTGCCTGTGAATATATTAATGGATGTGCCTCTACTATTGTATGTTCTTTTACTCCACATTTTTGAAATTGTGTTGATGTCCACCCATAACCAAATCCTAATTCTAATACTTTTTTTGGCTTAATCTTTTTACAAATCAATTCTACTCCTTTAGTAATAAATGGGTATTCTTCTTTAAACATTATACATTTATCAAATAACCATAAACCCTTATCGTCTTCTCTTAACTTTTCTTCTTTGAATTGTTTTTCTGTTATCCCTTGCTCCATATTCTTCTTATTCTTCTTTTTTTCTCTTGTGGAACGTGATAATAAATATCTAAATATCCTGCTGATAAATGCCCTATACCATACTCATAAGCTCTAATTTTATGAGTACAATTATGTGCCCTAACTGCATCTACTTCCCACCTAAACTGTGTATAACCACCATTATTATTTAATGTTCTTGCTATATATCTTTTAGCATTTTCTTGTATTGTATATTTTTGCCAACCTGTTCCTAATGATATTGGATTATATGCCTTGATTTCTATATAACCACTTACTGCATCTGTAGCCCAAGGTGCATATATATCTATATCAACTGATGGTCCAGGGTGTCGTCTTGATATGGTAGTACCCTGAACATACCAATTTAATTCCATACTCTCTATTACTGCTCTTGGGTGAATATCAAATATTTTCTTTGATGACTTAAATCTCATATATGCCTTTACTGATGTGTGGGGTATAGTTAAGGTATTACTTGTAGCACTTATGGTTATTCCTGTTGAACTATTATCATCCCAATCATCTGCACCTGTAGCTATTCTCCAATTTATAAAATCTCCATAAGCCATACTAATTATCTTTAAACCAAGTAACAACTACAGAATTATTTCCTTGTGCTGATGCTCTTATAGCATATAAATCATTAGCAGTATCACTTGTATAACCAATAGGAAATTCCCAACTTTCTCCACTTGCTATTCTTTTAAAGAACAATGTTGAAGTTACACTTGTGGTATTATAAATATATATTTCATCATCTCCACAATTTGCTACTATTAAAAATACTGCATCTGCTGCTGAAGAAGCATCAAATATTGTTTGTTGTGCATCATCTACTGAAGTAACTTGATTATTATCTAATACTAAATAATTCGGATTAACAAGTGCTTTTAAACTTGCTGCAGTAGCTTGTTCAACTGTAACTGCATCTGTAATCTGCTTAATTCCATCTGTATCTTTTATAAACCTAAGGTAGTTTCTGTTGCTATATTAGATGAATTAGATTGAACCTGTTGTACTCCTAAACTATCATTATTAGCTTGAACGAATAAAGCATTTTTAGTTCCATCACTTTCAATATCTGCTCTGGTATCACTATCACCATCTTTAAGTTCTACTGCACCAATTTCTATATCTCCTATTTCTAAAGTAGCTTCTACTGGTAATTTATTAGTTGAGCTATAAGGATTCCCACTACCATCTTTAATTATTCCTGTGCCACTAGCACTAATCCATTGCTTACCCATAGCATTGACAAGTTCTTCCATTTGCTTACCATTTATCTTTACCTTCCACTCATCATACTCTGTGTAGTTCTTTAAGCTCTCTAATAAGCCCTGTGATACATCTAAACGCTTTTCTAAACCACTTAAGTCAAATTTAATATCTAACTTGCTTATAGCTTTTTTAACATCCTCTAATCGTTTAATTACATTTGGTGTTAAATCTTTTACCTTCAATTCTTTTCTAATACCTTTTAAACTTTTAAGAATATCTGAATTATCAGTTGGCTCAACTTTCTTTTCTAGGAATTTTATAATGTCAATTACATTTTTATTCAATGCTTGTTCAACTTGTTCAAAGTTAGAAACCTTTAATGAAGACTGGGGAGCTTGTGGATTAGTAATCTTAACATCTTGAACTTTAGGTTGATTTTCAACCTTAACTTTAAAAACATGCTTACGAATAATTTTATTCCAAAGGTTGTTAAAGTACGTGAATATTTGAAAATACTGTTCGTAGTATTTACTCTGTTTCTGTTTCTTTGNCATCTTTTTTATTATCTTCTTCTAATTTTTCTAAAAGTCTTTTTTTAAAATCTTCTACTCTATCTACTATTGTTAGAATAGATTTACCATCTATAATATTAACATTCATAGGTGCTTCAAATTGTCCAATGTCTAACTTTGTTGATTCNTCTGCTATTAAAGGCAAAACCTTTTCTTTTACCTTATTTAATTTAAGTCCAANCTTTCTTTGTTTCTTTTGTAGTTCCTCTACTTTTTTTTGATAACCTTTACCTTCATTTACTAACTTTACTTTTTCTTCTAACAATTTGTGTAACTTTGCGTTTTGTAATTCTACTTCGCGTGTAGGTGTGATGTCTTCAATTTTAAACATAAGTTTTATATTAGTTTATTAAATATTTCTACTGGTAATGTAGTTAAATCTATCTCCTTATAATGATGACACTTATAATCCCAATGTGTCCATATATCTATTCCTGCTTTCTTTACCCTTCTACAGAACATTATATCTTCTCCTACTTTTATTCTATCATCTTCATATCTCTCTGGAGTAAAAGGATTATCTCCCAATTTTTCAAATACCTCTCTTTTAATAAGTATACAACCAGTTCCTACCGCATCTACCTTTTGTAATCCTTCACCATCTTTTAATTGTTTATCATCTTTATAGATATTATATTTGAAGAAACTCATTCCTCTAATACAACTCATATTAATTGGAGTGGGTAATCCTATAATATCTTTATCTTCTTTTATTAAATCTAAAGGATTATCCAGGGGGGGATTATCTGTATCTACCATAAGTAGGTAATCACAAGTTGAATTTAAAAGTGCTTTAACTATTTGATTTCTATTTGCTTCAATTCCTACTAGCTTTGAAATATGTATANTTACTTTATACTTCTTTTGGTTATACATATCTAGCATAAATTCAACTATTCTATAATCTAAATTACCACTAGTTGGAATTGCTAATAATACTTTTTTCATAAGGTTTTATATACTTCTTCCCATTTATATGCATGGTCTTTAATATCATAATTATTAAGAACATATCGTTTTGCTTCTTTGCCTATCGCCCTTCTCTTTTCTTTATTCTTAATAAGGTCATCAACTATCTCTTTCCATTTTGTTTTATCTTTTATTTTAATACCATTCTTCCCATCTAGTTCTTCGTAAGGACCATCTGTAAAACTACTTGCTACTACTGGTATCTCACACATTGCTGCTTCTAAAAATTTAACGTTTGATTTACATCTGTTAAAATAACATTCTTGTCTTGGAATAAGCATTATATCTAACTTTAAATTATTTAATGTTTCATTATACTTAGACCTATCAACCCAATGCATGTGTTCTTTATTTTTTAATGTATCCCAAAATGCATATTCATCTTCAAGAATCTTAGTTACCTTTGGATATTTTTTTCTATCTTCTTTATCATCAAGTCCAAATAGTATAAATTGAACATCATCCCTTTCATCTAATTCTTTGATATAATTTTTAATGTTCTTAAAATCATAAGTATATGCAGTTGAACCTGATATACCTATTCTTACTATATTATCTTCATGTCTTAATGGTTCTTCCCAATCATCTAGATTAACACAGTTTGGTAATATCACTACATTAGAATTTAATTCCTTATACTCTTTAGCTAATGTCTTTGTAGTAGTAGTTACTAAGTCTGCAGCTCTAATGAAACTATTTGTTTGATAATTTATCATATCATAATTTCTATTAAATTTGTCCATTAATTTCATACCAATATGCATCTTATAAAAAGGATGTCCTTTGTGAAGTTTAAATGTATCATCATTATCAAATACTATTTTTTTCCCCATCCCCTTAAGAATGTCAGCTACCTTCCAATATGTACCTAGTTCTGGTCTATGAAATACTATTATGTCTGAATCTATTGCTTCTTGAGTGATTGTCTTCATATCTTTTCTAGGTGTATTTAATCCAATAAAATTACCATTATAGCCATTCTCCCACATAGGGAGAAGTTGTCTAACATAAGCACAAGAAAAATGACACCCTGTAATATTATATACTTTCATCTTTTTTCTCTTTCTTCTTTTTAGGTTTTGATTTATCTGTACTACTTAGAACTTCAACACGACCATCTTTGTGAATGAACAATCTTTCTTTTTTTGTGATATTTATTCTTACTCCCATAGGTTTTTGGTTAATAATCTTAGCTCTGTGGATTAATAGATAACCCACAGAATAAAACTACTAAGCAGCAGCTTTTATCCATACTCCTGATGTGTCTCTGTTTTCTAAAGTGCCATACATAACGTCTGCGGTAACTAAAGTACCTAAACGTTGTGGAACATAGTTTGACTGTACTCTGACTCTACTAGACGCATATACTAATGCATCTTTGTGAGCAAATGCTTGAACACCACCATCACCATCAGAACATCTTGAAGTTACATAAACTTTATATCCATATAACATACCAACTGGACCTGAGGTTACTGGACCACGACCACCTGATTCGTTTGCTAATACAAACTTATCAATAGCCATGATGTCATCCCACATTGTTGCAGGGCATAAAAAGAATGCTCTGTCTTCCTGTGGAGCATCAGCATCATCTAGATATTGAATTGCTTTTCTAATATCAGAATCTACTAATGTTGCATCAGATGCTCCAACAATTTGGGTAAACCCACTAAATAATGCGATTAGTGCATCTTCTAATTTAGCAGCAGCTGTGTACCCAGCGTTTCTAGCAAATTTCTCTTGTAAGTCATATACTGCAGCAACTTGTCTTGATTCAAAGTCTTCAATTAAGAAGGAAACTTCTTGCCATCTATTAATTACTAAATTAATATCAGTTTCTACCTCTGAATTTAAAGTTACTTCTGCACCATTTGTTTTAGTATTCGCTGTCATTTGTGCAATATTTGGAATATTAATTTGGTCACCACCTTGGTCTACTGCAGAAGATAAATCCCAAAAGAAATTACCTGCAATTAACTTTGCTCTATAGAAATCATTAACAGCACCTTCCCATATCTCTGGTTCAAATACTACAACATCTGCTTTTGTAATTGTTCCTGTACTTATTGCCATATTTCTGATTTTCCTAATGAAAATTTTAAATTATAAAATCTTCAATTATTTTTTAAAACTTTCCCAGTATGCTTTATGCTCATCTCTTGTCATATCAGATATAGGTTTTATTGGTTTATCAATATTAGCTTTATCTAAATTAGCTCCTCTACTTGAATTACCAGTAGATTCTTTCGCAGATAATGCAGCTTTTAATTCTGAATTTTCTTTTGAAAGAGTTTTCCTGTTAGCAAGTAGTTTTGCATTCAATAAGTCTTGCATAATTGCCTGGCGGGAAAAGCCAGTTTTTTGTAAAGAGTTATCGTAATGATGTTTGATTAAAGCTCTTTCATCTACATTAACTGTTAAATCTTCTAATGTAGATTCAATAGTATCTTCAGATAAATCAGCTCTTACACTGTCCATCTTTTTAGCTACTTGTTTATTAATTTCTTCTTGATAATCAATATACTCATCATCATCATCATCATTCTTTAACTCTTTGTTTTCTTTCTTTATTTTTTCAATTGTGTTACCAGCTTTCTCTAGTTTAGACTTAGCTATACCTAGTTCAGCTACGTAATCAACTTCAGGTTTAGATTCCTCGCTTTGCTCAACTGGAGCAGGTTGAACGTCTTTTTTATTCTCCTCTTGTTCAGTAGGAGCATTCTGAACGTCTTCTTTTTTCTCCATCTTTTTTTCATTTGACATAGTGTTTTGATTAAGGGGTATACTCAACCCCACGAATTAATTATTTTAATTTACTTAAACGCTCTAACTTGCGTTCTAGTATATCTAAATTATAAAGCATAGCTTTACCAAATATTACATCATCAATGGTTGTACTTTTCTCATACATCCTTTGATTAGAAATATATTTTATATCATCAGTAAGATGCTTCCATAATTGTGAACGTAATATACTATTAGCTTGACTAACAAAGTTTCCTGTTGCTCTCGTATCTAAAAGTGTTCCTCTAAGAAGAAACTTTCCTTTCTCATATTTGAGAATATCATCTTCGCTAATTGCGTTAAATAAATTTTTAAGTAACCAATTCTGTATTTTAACTTTTATTCTATTCATAGGTGTTTTATTATTATGTTGTTAATCTTTCTGCTTGAGATACAGCTCCCACTGGACTTCTTCGTGGTGGTGGTGTCATTGTATCTGACATTGAAGGTTTAGCTCCAATTAATTTATCTAGTTGCTGTTCCTTTTCTTTAATATATTTGTCTGTATCATTTCTTGTTGAATCATAACTTCCAAGTAAAAGGTCTCTAAATATTGCTTCTTGGTCAGCTAAAGGATTAGCTATTGCTCTATCATATAACTCTAGTGCTAATGCTTTTTTAACATTATCACTTTGAGGTGTAGCAGCATCTGGTGCTACTCTTACTTTATATTTTAAGTTTCTAAAAAAGGTTGGATTAACTTTATATATTTCTTTATCAGTTTCAAACCCTCCTTCACTTTTCATAATATTTTTACTTATCTCCATAGTTTCTTCTTCAGTAACTTCATCTGGTAATTCCATATCAAAGTCTATAGTACGAGTAACAGCTTTACCTTCTACCATTTTCTCTGGAATTAAAATGTTTCTAAACTTTAATATACCTTCTTCAGTTGTTATATCTCCCACTTCACCTACTGTCATGAATTGAAGGATGTCATCTAAAAATAATTGTCCTAAGTCTTTTACTAAAAAGCCAATCATCTGTCCAAATAGCCCAAGCATAATTCTTGCATTCTGTTCTAATCTAGATACTTCAAATGCTGTTGTTCCAGATTTAGTAGAAGACATACCTGCCTGCATTATATCTTGTGAACTTTCAGATATAGAGTTTTCTACTTTCTGTAATACATTTAATCCAGTTCCCAAGTTTGAACCTACATCTATCTTTTCCATCTTAGTGTCTTTACCAAAGGAAGTAATAACTCCTGGCATTATTATATTTGAATTTACTTCTTCATCTCCAAAGATTGCAGTAGGTGGCATTAGTTGTAAGAATGTTCCATCAATTATCATTCTGTATAAAGTATTTACTACTTCTCCATCATTAGCTAGTTTATTAGCTAAACTCTTGTAGTAAAAGAATTGACCTTCATCAACTATTTCATAACCTGTTTTAGCAAAGGGATACATCTTATCTTTACGTGGATTAGGTTGGTCTGGTTTACATAATAAAACTCCATTTACTAAAGTTAATTGTAAATCTTTTCCTCTATGGTAAAAGATAATTTCTTCTACAAGTCTATTATCCAAGTCTTTATCTTCTTGCTCATACATATAATCTCCTGCTAAAAGATTCTGAACTCCTGGTTTGATATATTCAAAGTTTTCTTTAGTTCCATACTTAGCTTCAGCTGTTCCATAATCTAGAATTCTTCTCCAGATTAAAAACTCTTGCTTTTGAATTTCTTGTTGATAGATATTAGCAATATAAAGTTCATCCACTGGAACAAGGGTATCTTGGAATCCACTAAAGATTTCATCTGTTATTTCTTTCTCAGTCCAAGAGCCATTGTCTTTGATTTCTTTTATTTTACGATTAACATTAGCATATTCGGTATGAACGATTACTGCTGGATTAACTAAAGCTCCTATAACTGAATAAAGAAATGTCTTAGAGTAATCAGCTTGGTCTCCTCTCCATTCCATTAAATCTCTCATTACGTCAGCTGCTTCCTTATCTTCTTCATCATTATCATTCTGAGCAAAGACCTTGGGAGATATTAAAGTTCCTGCTAAATGAGCAGCAATACTAATGATTCTATTTCTTTCAATAGGTCTTACTGCGTTAGACTTCCAAGAATTATCTCCAGTAGGAGTATCCTGATAAACATTAAAAGTCCTCTGGTCTTTTCTTTGACGTTCAATAAGTGATAGTCCATTAAATTCTTCATAGGTAGATTCTCTTATTACATTACTAATTGTAAAATGTTCCAAGATAAACTTGATAGCATTTCTTTCTTCAGCTCCAGGACTATAACTAGCTTTGGAACGTTCTTTACTTAAATTTAGGTCTAATAACATATATTTAATATCTTAGATAACTTATCTTTTTAAAGTCAGGTTTAAATTGTTTAATTGGTAAAGGTTTTGTTCTGGTAGGAACATAACTCATAAGGGCATATCTGATTGCATCCATAGCATGGTCATTCTCTTTCAAAGGAATTTCATTCTCAGTTCTTTTTCTCCTGTCATCAGGATAGCAATAACTTTCAAACTCCCAGATTGTATTAACACATTTTTTATTTATTTTTAATCTATTGGTTTTTAATAATTCCCTAACTTTATTAATTCCATTGATGACAGAATCTTTACCTTTGTTTACATCTCTAATGTTTATTCCCTTAGTAGCAAGTTCTGCTATTCTATCAGGACTAGCTGGGTCAGGATAAACTATATTCGGTTCAAATCTATTTACTATTTCGGCTATCTGTTCGTTGGTTTGTTTATTTTTATACCATTCATCTTCAATCCAGAAGTTATCATTTTTATCTACTACTATTTTTATTATTGCTGAAGGATTAGTATAGCCAAAGTCTAATCCTATTATTACATCTTTTATTTCTTTAACCAAGAACTTTGTATAAGTATGGTTTAGTCTGCTAAATTCTTTATAGACAAGTCCTTCAGTCTTTCTAAAGTCTGCCATATACTCCTGGGCAAATCTATCTTCAGGTAATTCCTTTTTAGCTTTATCTAATTCTTCTTTTGGGAGATGAGGATTGTCATAACTAGTAAAGTGAAAACTCTTATAATCTTTATCTTCAGCTTCTTTGTTGTAAAGGTCATAGAAGTGATTAAATCCTTTGGGAGTAGATATAAACATTACATCTCCCTTAGTATCAGTAAGGGTTGGTCTAATTATTTCTTCCCAGTTTAACCAGAAGTTTCTCATCATAGCTACTTCGTCTATGACTATGAAATCTAATCTTTGTCCTCTTAAGGATTCAATGTTCTCCCAACCTCTAAGTTGGATTATTGATTCTTCTTTTCCTGATTGTGTATGTACTACTAATTCTAATCTAGACTCATTGATGTTTTTTATAATAGGTTTTAATTCATTCTTTAACATTTGCCAAGCAATATCTCTTGCTTGAGGATAAGTGGGAGCTATATAAGCTATCCTTGAAGGGATATAAAGGGCTCTACCTTTTATCTCCTCTATGGAAAGAGTTGTTTTCCCAAATCTTCTACCACAATTTATAACTCTAAATCTGTGTTTATCCTTTGCTATTATTTTCTGGGCTCTGGTTAAAATCATATTTTTCTTGTACTTCTTTTGCTAAAATAATTTGAATATTTTTTCCATCTTCCCCAGTGTGTTCTAACCTTTCTGAAAATTCTAATTTCCTTTTTCTTTTAAGGTAATCCATAGAATTATGATAGTTTACTAATCCTTTAACTACTTCTTGTCTTGCTTTAAGGATTGGTCTTGCTCTCAACCTTTCAAATTTGTCAGATAATTTTTTATTTTCTTTTATCCATCTATAATATGTATCTCTACTAATGTTAGCAAATAAACACGCTTCTGTTACTGTGCAATCAATAGCAAATGCTTGTTCTAATTTTCTGACAGTGTTTTCATCTAATTTCATAATTTTTTAACTTTATTTCCTGTATAATCTTCCCACCTTTTTATTATAACATCTACATACTTTGGGTCTAGTTCCATTCCATAGCATATCCTTCCTGTTTTCTCTGCTGCTATTAGTGTCGTTCCTGTTCCTATAAATAAGTCTAATATCAAACTGTTTTCTTCATAACCCTGTGTAATAAACTTTAATGGTAAATCTACTGGGTATGTTGCATTATGTATTTTAGCATTCTTATTCTCGCCACTTGCCGACTTTGTTTCAATGCTATTACTAAAATTACCTCTCCATTTCTTATTACCCCAAGCACGACTATTGTTATCCTTACCAAATAATACAATCAATTCCACTTGTGAGTTTACAACATTACTCGCCATAGCTGGTTCTACCTGTAATTTCTTCCAAAAGAATATATCCTTAAAACTTTCTGATAACTCTGCTAACCAAATCAATACTTCTTTTTTGTTGTTAGCGACTAACTGTATATTTACAAAAACTTCTTTTGAATGCTCCAATGACAATGTGGTGCTTTTAACAATCAAATCAACATAGTTATCTAAATTATCATCACTGTTGACATACTTGCTATCCTTATCGTCATATCCTAGGTTGTGTCCTACATTGTAAGGTGGACTGGTAAAACTCATATCAGCTTTCTTACCATCCATTAACTGCTCTACAGATTCTACATTAGTGCTATCACCACACATTATTCTGTGATTGCCCAGCTGGTATATATCGCCTAATTCTGCCTGTGCAGGTACATCTTCAGGTATAATATCGTCTTTTTCTTCAGGTTCTAGTATCAAATCCTTATCAAAGCCAGTAAGGTCTAACATAGGTTCTGATAATTCTTTTAATTCCTCAACAACTAAATCTATATCCCAATCAGATTCATTCAGCTTATTATCGGCTAATCGGTATGCTTTTGCTTGTTCTTCTGATAAGTCTATCTGTAATACAGGTACTTCTTTTAGCTCTAATAATTTACTTGCTTCTAATCTTCCATGTCCAACTATTATTATATTATTTTTATCTACCACTATTGGTTGATTAAAACCAAATTCTTTTATGCTATTTGCTACTTGTTCTATTTGTTTTCTAAGATGCTTTTTAGCATTATTTTTATAAGGAACTATTTTGTTTATTGATACTTGTTTAATATTTTTCATAGGCTACAAGCAAAATTACCAAATAATATTTATTTAGCTAAAACTTAATTAATGTAGGTAACTTATTTTTACCATACCTAGTAATTATAACACATCTAATAATTTTATACAAGTTTTCCAAATCAACTTTTAAGACAAAAAGCTCTCTTTTACCTATTTAATATATAAATGGTAATTGATTAGTGATTATGATATTAACTATTTATCAAGTAATGAAGTATCCCCATACCATTTTTTTGATAATTTTTTTGGCTCCGATACAAATTAAATGGCTCGGTGATAAAGAGTAAACCATTTTCCGAGCTTTCGCATTTGAACCTGAACCAAAACTTTTATTTAATGGAGCTTTTTACTTGTTCTCCCCAATTCAAGGTTCTGTTAATATATTTTTAATAATAAAAAAAACCCTTATAAAGATTCATCTAAATCATCCAACAATTTATAAACTTTAGCTTATGAGCAAATTTATTACCTGTTCCAAATAATAATGATAAAAAATGAAACAGGTCAGATGAATCTTTACAAAGATTTTTTGTTGAAAGTTTATAAATTAATTGTTGGAGTATTTTTTTTATCATAGCTTAATTCTATCATACCTAAAATTATTTTACAAGTATTCTGGGGAGGTCTCCCAGGAAAAGTTATCCACAGGCATTAGAAAAAACTATATTTTTTATAATTTAATTACTTAAAATAGTATAAAAACATTAAAGCTATTTTTAACGAATAACCCTTATAAAATGGGGTTATTCTTATTATTTTACAAGATTTTCTAATTAGATGCTTGACTTATTTTCTAATATAATATATAATGTATATATAAATACAAGCAAGGGTGAAAGGATAGGTAAGGTGCAGAACATTGACAATTATAAAAAAGAGAACTTAAAAATAAAGTTTTCTAAACCTTAAGTAGGATTTAAGAAAGGAAATAAATATATGGAAACTAAAATAAGTAAAAAAGAATATTTAGAAAAGTGGTTAGATTATACTGATTATTTAAAATGGTTATGTTGGACACCAAATGATAAAACAAGTGAAGAAGTAAAAATAACAGTAGAAAAATTACAAGCTTTAATTAAAAAAGTAGCTTGTGAAAAATATAGTAAATAAATAATTAAATAAAAATCCTACTTAAAGTTTAGAGAGCTTTATAAATAAAGTTTTCTAAAAGTTGAATGAGATATAGAAAGGAAACAAATCTATGCAAATAAAAGAA
>JGI25133J35611_10001178_pt1 | contig 14196 bp, 14 predicted proteins | sample ETNvirenome_6_85_FD_35611 | JGI IMG/M metagenome (IMG submission 35611) | reverse complement strand
ATAATCAGTTACAGAAGGATGACGAATGCCCGGAATAGCTAGAAGCTGAATGTCAACATCTTGCTTGGCTTCCATCACATCAACAGCCCTGCGATATGCAGATACGGTTGGCCCATCTTTTCCACCCTGATTTGATGAATCATCCATCTCTCGACGAACAGCAACATCACTGAGTGCTTTTTTGTTAGAATCGAAAATATTGACTCCATCAAATCCGCCTTGCAGCGGGAATGTGAACTTCAAGTACTTTTGAGTCGGAACGTGGGCGAAATCCTTGGTGGCATCCAGGAAACGAACATTTGTTACTGTGTTTGTTGCCTTGTTGTCCAGGGAACCAGTCTGTATTCCGTTTCTTCGGTACACTGCTGCTTGCCATTGATCCGGATCCGGTCGATCAGTCGATCCGGTAATTACTTGCACTCTTTCCAGGGTGAAGAAATTGTTATTGAATCGATCAGCATCCAGAATACACCCACCAATATCTGCTGTTCCTTCATTGTCTCCCACCACCGGGTTTTCCCAGCTGGTGTGGAATTTCGGGAAGTATCGGGTAAACGACAATATCGATGAATCAATCTTCTCATTCTTGTTGGGTCTCGAAACGTCTGTCTTTACTTCGAATTGAACCCCCCACGTGAATGAAACCTTTGCTGTTTTCTTGAGTCCGACGCCTACTGCAATTGAGGATCTCATTGGAATTGGCGGCTGCACAACTTTTTGCAACGAAGTAGAGTCGATGCCTCCCGACACTGAGCCGGAAAGAGTAGCGAAGCTTCCTGTTAGTATTGATCCACCACCAACCGGAGTGGTTCCGGATGTAACCAAGTGATACATACCGCGGAAACCCGTCGGAAGAGATGTTTGATCCAGTCGACCGTTTTTAAGATCAGAACTCAACTNCACTCTTACGAAGTTTGAAACGTTTGAGTAGTCGCCTGACACCACGATCTTTTTGCTACCCGAGGCTGCGTCGAAATCAAAGTATGTGTATTGATCACCGATTCTCTTGGCGATGAAATTGTTTGACGTGGGATCCAGGCTCAGTCCGTGAAATGACTCCAAAACCATGGGATTGAGATCGTTGTCAGTTATCTTTCGAACCAGAACATCGAATGTTCCAAACTTGTTGTTTGCCTTGGCTGATGCCTTGATGTTGGCAATTGTAATCTTGAACTCTCCTGCGCCAATCTGGCCATCGGAAAGTGTGTAGAATTTGAACAAGTTCTTGTTGGATCCACCGAACACCTGCGAAATCACATATGGACTGAATGCAGTTTCGAATCGATCCTCAAAGTTCTCAAAGCTCGGAATACCAATTGCTGACGCCGACGTTGCCGATCCCACATTTCGTGCTAACGATGATGTCAAAAGCAGAGCCAAAGGCTCATTATTTGCAATCCAAACCGTCGAATTTGTAACTCCGGTTCCGGTCAAAACTGCCAGATTCGGATCAACATCGTAGTGTGTGTAAAGAAGGTGCCCTGCATCTTCGATTTTTTCTGGATCCTTGTTGAGTTCATTGACAAAGTAGTTGCCGACACTCGGATCAAACGATGCTGTGATAATGTTCTTGTATTCGCCGGCGTTCTTGAGGCCGTTTAGAAGCAAAACGAATTCTTGCTTGGAAGACGCAAGATTGACATTTCCGATGTTTCCGCCAGCATTTTCTGCAGCGCCGGTACCAAAATCGGCAAACGCTGCTGAATCTGTATCTGGAACCATATTTCCGTTTAGATCTAGGGAATGACTCAGCCCTAGTGCGACGCCTGACGGTGCCATTAGCACACCACGAAGAATCGGATGTGCCGAAGATCCTGTCTGGATTCCTGCTTCACTCAAATATGTCGATCCGTTTGTCTCCGACATGAAAGCCGCAAGCATATAGGTTCTACCCAAAATTCCGCCTGTGGCCGTCGATCCTGCCTTTGCATTCGCACCGACATTTCCGTTTGCTTGAGGAAGCTGATCTCCAACAACGAATCCAGCTCGAGTGACCTTGCCTTGATTGTTGCCAGCCGCTGTTCGGGCTGTTCCATCTCCGGCGCCAAGAACTCGAACAAACGTTCCTGCTCCTGCTTTTCGAAGCCATGCGCGCATAGCAATTGGACCAAACTTGGTTCCATCACTATTGCCAAATATTGATATGAAATCCTGGAATGTTGCAACTGTCACCGGAACGAATGCCGGGCCTCGAACAGACGTTCCCACCACACCAGCCGGAATTCCCGAAGGAAAAACCTTCGTTGGTCCGGAAAGGTCGGTTTCCTGAGCTACCACACCGGGACTAATTGGAAAAGTTGATTCTGCCATTTTTTCTCCTACCTCTTTCTCTTACTTATTATCTTACTCAAAGCTAACACCACTGTTGGTGATGACAAAGTCAACAGCGATGAACTCAATGGCCCGAGTTGGGACCACTTGAACTCGTCCAGCAAGCCTGTTTTGTTCAATCTGCGAGGCTGGATTGTTCGAATCATCGCAAGTAACCTTGAATGCATCAATTCCCTGTCGAGCCTGAACATAAGTTAGCTCTAGGATTGCCTGTGACACGAACCTTGCTCGTGTTTCGGCGTTGTTTTGCTCAAAGACCAGACGACGAGCAATGTTGATAATTCGACGCTTGACGTCAATTAGCATTCTTCGTGCATTGATTCTGTTGAGAGCAGTCTGTGCAACTTGCAAAGTTTTCTGCCCAAAGATTACAAAACCAGATCTCGGGAACGTTGCGATCGGATTGATCTTGGCATCGTAAAGCGAATCTCGGTCATTGGCCGAAAGTCGATTCTCTACATTGGTGACAAAATCAAGTGAGCCACGACTGAAGCCGGCCGGTGCGAACCAAACCTGCTGCGTTTTGTCATTGAATCCCAGAGCGCCCAGTGCTGCCACTGACGGCGGAACCTGGACAACTCGGTTGTTTTCGGTATCAACAATTGAAACATCTGGGAAGTATGCCGCCGTGTAGTTATTGTCGATTGCGCGTGATTCAAATGACGAGATTGTTTTGTCAACACTTGATCTTGACGTTGAGTCATCATACAGACGAGTTGAATCTTTGTCGTATTCAACTAGATCCATCAAGTACAATGCCAAGCCGTAATCCTTGACCGAATCTGATGCATGATCTGTAACAAACGGCTCCCTTGCACCCGGTATCGCCAAGATATTGATTCTTGATGACATGGGATCAGTGATGATGTCGATAGCACTTCGAATTGACGCGATATTGTTGTTAGCAAGACCGGTGCCTGCCGTAGTTGAATTCGTCAGTCCGATATTTGGACTAGCAACTGCTTTGCCGCCCGTATCCTGAGAAAGCGCCCTATCGTTGAAATAGTTTTGATCCTCATCAAGAATATTGACGCCGTCAAATCCACCAAAGAAAATGTTGGTGAACTTGTTGAAGTCAGTGAATCGATTGAATAGCGCCGATGATGTAGCAACCAGCGAAGCCATTGTAATTCGATCGGCTCGGGTTCCGTCAGTAACAACGTATGTTGACGGATCGGGTCGTCCGTCTCTAACATAGGCGGCTTCTANCATGTGCTCATTTGCCGTTCCGGTAACCTCCGTGATAACATTCGCCAGAGTTGTTGCTGCATTGAATAGAGCTACCCTTGCAAGAGTGAACTTGTTGTCATTGAAGTAATCAGTCGCTGTTCCGGTAACCAGGTTGTCCATTTTTTCGACGCCCTGGAACTTTGTGTAAGTTCGAACCAGTGAGTTGATTCCAGATCCATCATTAGATCGCAATGCAGCATTTGCCACACCCAGCGTAGTATTGTTGCTAGATGACAAAGGAACTGGACTCGTCTTGACGCCCCAGTAGTAACTGCCGTCAACTCTTTCATTGGCGCCAGGATGTCCCAGGAAGTTTGGCGATGTTTCCATGGTTCCCTTAGTTACCTTGATGCGGTAGGGAAGCGGCGGAACGATCGATCCAGTTGTTGATGCAACAGACGATGCTGATTGATACAATGCAAGACGATTAAGCGTGAGATTACCCAGGCCTTCTCCGTTTGTTCCGGATAGAGCTGTTGTGCTATCGGTCAGCGTGTCAGTTGTCTTGAGGATTGGAATTCCTCGGAAACCAAACGGGAGAGCTGTTTTTGGAATCTGGCCGGTATCAACCTGCTCGTTCATTACGATTCGAACTCTTTGCGAGACGTTCGGATATTTTCCGGTGATCACAAGTCGACGCTCACTGGCTGCTTCCTGGTCCCAATCAAATCGAACCTTGTTGTCTCCAATCAAGTTGGCAACATATCGATCTGACGTCGGATCTAGCGAGCAGTTTGGATATCTCTCAAGGATCGCCGAATTCTTATCACCGTCTTCAAATGCCCGTACTTGAACCTCAAATGTTCCGAAAGGCTGCTTTTCATTCGTGCTGGCCTTCAGTCCAGCAATCGAAACCTTGAATTTCTCATTAGCGTAGGCACCATCATCCAGCCCCTCAAAATAGAAGAGATTGAATTCGGCTTGACCAAATGGCTGCGAAATGAAATTCGTTGTTCTGGGAGTTGTGTACCTCGTATCAAAACGTCCATACAGATCTCGGAACGCAACAGAGCTTGCTTGTGTTGCTGCCGATCCGGATACAAGGGCCACAGTTGGAACTGTGTCGGATACGATCGGTGCCAGCTCATGCTCCACGGCAAAGTCCAGGTAAAGCAAGTGCTCCTCAGCCTGGAATCTTAGTGGATCAGTGTTGAGAATCTTTGAGATGTAGTTATTGTCACTGGGATCTAACGAAGCAGTCAGAATTCGGATTCCAGCCTGGTTTTCGTTGTATGCCCATGTTTGTCCGGATGACGAACTGATAATCAGCTTGAAATACTTCGTCTGCGTTAGTGGACTATTTGCAATTGAACCCACCGTTGCCGCGTTAAATCCACCGTCTTCCTGGGCGCTGTACGAACTTGTGTGATCCATCACCATCATTCGTGTTCCTGTCGCCATCAAAACGGCGCCGCGAACCAGATACATCGCTGATGCGTCTGAGATGCTCGAGTTATCAGTGAAGATCGGGAAGCCAGCAACTTCTTCAGCTACAGCAGCATGCCTTCCAACAATAAGCTGGACATATCCTTGATCGCCACCACGAGTTGCATCATCTGAGACGCTGCCCGTGATCACGAATCCTGCATTCTTGACCGTATCCCATGCTCGGGTTGTGGCAATATCGGTGCTAGTTTCGTTTGATCCGGCGCCAAGAAGTCGAACATAAGTCGAGGCCGTTCTATTCTTAAGCCATTCCTTGACTGCGTATGGGCCAAAGCGTTTTGAATCGAGTGTTCCAAATCTTGTCTGGAAATCTGCAAATGATCCGACTGTTACGGGAACAAATGCTGGACCTTTCTCAGAAGTTCCAATAACGCCTGCTGGAATTCCTGTCGAGGACACCTGTGCGCCTGACAGATCAATTTCCTGGTCAAAAAAGCCCGGTGATCTAAATGTTTGCTCAGCCATATTTTCTCCTGTGCTTCACGAACTCATAAAGCGTCTTCTCTAAGTATCGATCAAAAATCAAAGTACCATGACTTAAAAAACTTCTCGATAAATAGTCTCGCCGCTTCTGTTGGTTCTGGTTTTCACTACACCTATTTTTCGAATGGTTTTTCCGGTAAATGGATCGATAATTTTCTCAACAGTGTTTTCACGAATATCGTTTACGGCGCCACCGATCATAGCGCTGTCATTTTTGTCGGACGATAGGCGTCCGGGGGTTCGAGGATCACTTTTTGAAATAGATGACTGTCCGGCGATGGCCTGTCCGGGAAGAGGTGCATGAACATGTCGATCATCATCTCCATAGTCGGCGGGATTTCCACTTGGGATCCCAACTTCGATTGCATCCAAAATCTGCAAGGAAACGAAATCCATCTCAAAAGATAGTTGTGGGCTCGATAGTACAGATCGAAGCCTAGATGGCGATCCCGGATATGTCTCTCCAAGCAAGTAGCCTGGAACCTTCATCGTGAAGGATGTCTTGATTATTCTCTCATCATCCGAAAAGTCTTCAAAGTTATTGCTGGGATCGAATCCAGACTCCATGTAAGCTACAAATGTGTATCCCTTCTGTGACTCTATTCGAAAAGTTCTCTGGTCATAATTCTGGGCATTGGTCATGATGGTCATGATGATGTCGTTCATTTGTACCACATACTGCGCCCAAACTGTGATTTCGTATGTTGCTGTCACAAATGCCGGCGGTGGCATTTCAATCACTTCATAAATGTTGTTGTTTTTTGATGCATCAAGGAGGTTTCCTTCCCGGATCTTTGAATTTGACGGAGAGCCGCTTCGTCGAGTTGCAATCCTTCCAGCCTTGGCTCCTGACAGGGGTGCACCGCCTGTGGGTTGTCCGCCACCACTATTTAGAAACGCCTCATCTGTGGCGAGGTCGTCAGAATTTTTAAGACCCATCTTGTTGAGCCATTGTTGGTATCGTGGGTCTTTTTTCGACAGGCGACGCTTAATGATATGCGGAGAGATGGAGTTGGACGACAAGCCCATTTCGTTGTCCTGCGACAGGCCCGATCTCATAATCGAGATGACGGGAAGAATGAGGGCTCCGGCTTTGTCGCGCAAAGGTTTTTTCCTGGCAATCAATGCAAATCGTTCGCCGGCGGCAAAAACCACGGGAATCTTCTTCGGCTCCTTTTTGTAAGAATATGTCAATGGCATTGACTTATCGAACAGTTCAAATATGGCCCTGTCGATATCTTCTATAGTACAGCTAGGAAGCTCCAGGATGATGTCTGTTGCATTCTCTCCGGCCAAAGGTGGGTTACCAGGTCGGGAGGCTTCAAGTTGTTCACGGATTGTCATGACTAACTCTCATCGTAAAAAGAAGATCCGGCTTCTGTGTCATCACCTTCGGGAGAAACCTCAGCGGGTCCCGATATGGGAGCTGTCAGGACGCCCTTCTTCTGGAGGGATCGAACATCGCCAGTATCACCCAGCTTGTTCTCATCGAACCCACGTTGTTGAACGAAGGTTTCCTGTACAGCATCCGTATCAGTGTATTCCTCAAATGTGGGGCCATGTGGATCTTTCGACATTTGACCCTTTCTAGCTTGGCGACCCATTAGCTTGACTCCCATCACATGTTCTATCTGTCCATAAATAGACGCATCGAGCTGATGTTGAATGACTTCGAAGAAAGTAACATCATATGAGAAATAATCGCCAACCTTCGTTTCGATTCCTCGGTCCAGCAAATCACGATAATGCAGGTAGACCTCGATGGTGTAGAATTCCTCAGCACCAAACCGATTGATTCGATTCTCTTCGGGTTTGTAGTCAACCCTTGCTTCAATCTCTACGGGCGGATCAAAGACCTTGTCGGGAGACTCTTCATAAACATCATGAATATCCATGGCATCCGGACGAACCGAATAGTAGTAGATCTTCTGGCCCACAACATCCTTGATCAATTCCTTGCTCAGGTCATTGATGTAGTCAATCTCGCGGGGTGTTAGAAAAAGTCTAGCCATTAGTCATCACCCTATGAAAATCGCCTTGCCGTTGGGAATTGGAATGCTACGTAGCACCTTCTGCAGATTATCAACGGCTGCAGCCTCTTGTTCGATCAGCTTCTCATACGTTGTAGATTCGAGCATTTCACGAAGCGATGTGACCAGCTTTTCTTTATCTTCTCGGCCGTTCGATATTAAATCAGACCCGTTGAGTGTTAAATCCCCACCTGGGATTGGAACCGATGTGAACTTCGTTCTAATGAGTCCCAACAATTCCTTACACAGGGCCAGACAGTATTGTCGAGCCCATTGGCGCCCGATTGAGTTGATTCTGGAAAACTGGAGGTTTCCAAACGGAATGTTTGACATGTTGGAGGTTCCATAAATCGAAGGATCAGCGACATCCGGATTTAACGGATCTGGGGCAAACTGAACCCGCATCCAAAGATTTTTGGGATCCGACTGTGTTGGAGTCGGGTAGACTCGAATGTTTTGGCCAGAAATCTTGTAGGTGTAGTTTGATCTACGAACTCGATTTGAAAGATCCAACTGTCCACCACGCAAGATATCCTCAAAGACCGGAAGAACATAAAAGACAGTCTCGGGTGTAAACGACTCAAACGAAAACTCATTGTTGAGATAGTTGACAGCAGATGATGCATCAAAGAACCTGTAAGCCGCATGTGGGCTGAAATGGAAAACTTCCATGATCTTCATCTTGCCACCAAGACTATTGAGACTGCTGCTAAAGATCAGATTTCCATCTCCGTCTTTCAGTGTCTCATATATGTTGTAGTCCTGTTGGTTCTTTACTAAGTTAATCGATCCGGAAACGGAATTGTAAGATCCGCCCAGGCCGGCGGCTTGTGAGTAAGGCTCAGCTTTTCTGAGGAAGAACTCCAGGGACTCGCGTGAATACTTTTGTTCACTTCCTTCTAGAGATCCTGTTGAAATCCCCAAAAAGTTAGTGAGCTGACTTTTGGCTTGGTACTCATTGACAATTTTTCCATACTCACACAAAGACTCTTCAAAGCAAGCCCAGATCATCTTCTTGGTTAGCTCAACACTTAGNACATCATCACCCAGCTTTCTTTTGACAAATGTTACCATTCCGTCGGCTTCAACCTGGAAGTCGGTGTCGGTATCAAACAGTCCAAACGGAGTAGGACCTAATGTGTTGAGAAAAATTGTCATGGTTGTTACCCTGACTCTAAATATCGGGTCAGATGCAACAGCGACTTAAAGAAACTTCTGTACAAGAATTGCGGATGCCATCAAGAACTGGACAACGGCAAAAACGGTAACTGCACGCGTCTTGAAAATCTCATGCTCTGTTACCTTATCAACAAGAGCTTTCATTTGTGTGGGTGAGAAGACCTCATCAACTTTTCCCTTCCATGCTTGATGCTCTTCGATCTTCGTCTCTCTGGATTCTATGCGAGCCATTCCTTCTTTGATAGTTTTTACCTCGTTAGTAAGCCCATCAATTCCTGTGGCTAAAGTCTCCAGCTCTTTCAGAACCAGCTTCGAATACTCGTTCCAGCTGCTCTGNCCTTTAGTTTTCTGTTCATCAGACATTTTTGTCCTCATAGAAGGTTAAAGCAACTTTTTTGATCTTGAAGATTTTTTCTTCCACGTCGAGGCCGGGCAAGCTTAAGATTTCAACAATTCTGTCAAACGAATTGGCCTTTTGACATTTTTGATCTTCTCTCTGATCAATGCCCACAAGCATCTTTCGAAGCTTTTCATATCTCTGTGTAGTACTAAACTCTTCTTTTCTATCCATCATCTTGTTTTCCGGTTAGCTTCCTGTTAGTTGCCGGTATAAGTATCTTGCTTTCTTCCAAATGACGCTTAAAATCAAACAGGCCCGGAAGTCCAGACCTGCTTGTAAACCACAGAGAAGTTTAGTCACCAGAGATAGTCAAAGAACCACTTGATGTTAGGATGCAGAAGTTTACTCCATCACTATAGACGGTTACTGAATTGCCAACACCGGCGGCAACAGCAAGATCGCTACCCGATTCTGCCACTTCCGATCCGGATACTGCTTGTGTGAAAACACGTGTTCCAGATGTTTCTGCTGATCCGGTAAAGTGATGAGCATCAGCCGAAAGTGCCCGCAAGGTGAAAATTCCGCCAGGAACTGCGCTAGCCAAGGGCATTGTCAATGCCATGGCGGCCGAACCGGATACTGTGTATACGCCGGGCTCGGTCAAGGTTGCTGCGGCTGTTTTGGCCTGCAGTGTTGCTTTGGGAAGTGTAGTAAAAGTAACGCCGTCTGTGAATGATACACCAGATCCGGGTCCCTCAACGATGCCCTTTGAATTACTTATAGTGGTTTTTGACATGTCTTTCTCCTATGTTTGGTCAGAAATTGCGAGAACTTTTCGTGTTTCTGCTTGTCTAAGCATCGACAACAATTTCAACCAACCAGGAGAGGAGCAAAAGTATTTTACATTTTTAGATTGTGTTTCGCGGCCAGATCCTCGGCCATCTTCTGGCGCTCACGAGGAGTAAAGTACTCTTTCATCTTCAGTAGCGACAAAGCGCCGACATCGACCATTGCAACTGCAATTCGGAGCGCCTCTCTTCGAGACAGGGTGAAAAAGCCGTTGAACATCAGGTCTGACAGAAGGGCTTTGATCTTATCATCCCGAGATACATCTGACTTCTCGACAGGTTTCGGTTTTGCAGGGGGCGGGGGTGGCGGAATCGACTTAGGCAATTCCACCGGAATGACCTCCTCCTCCTCTTTCTTGTCTGGCCTTGACCTGGAGAACGGAGAAAAAGAAGGTTTCTTTCGTGTCTTAGAATCTCTGGGCGCCCTAGTTTTCTTGGCTGCTTTGGTTGTCTTTCTATCTTGACTCATGTGTTTCCTCACTAGTTGTTGATGTATAAGTATCAACAGAAACAGAAACCATCTCGATTACTGAAATATCTCCATTCCATGAATGTGAATGGCGGCTACTTTGACGGTTTGACAAAAATCACAATCTGTTATAAAAATCGTAGCGTGGTTTCTTTCTCTTTATTCCTTGTCATCTTTTTCTCCTGCCACAACTCGTAGGTTTGGCTTTCCGTCAATGTCGCTAATCACCCGTTCCATCATTGCAATCATTCGATGAGCGTCTGCCGGGTGAATCTCAACTGTATCCCAATGACCGAATCTACAACGGTATCCAAATGCATACTTGATCGCAACCCAGGCCCTCTTGAAAAATGATCGCCATTTGTACAAATGAACTTCCATCCAGACTGTTCCTTCTTCTGGATCACGAATGAATCGAATTGTATGCTCAGGCGTTGAACAGCAACAGTCAAAATAGATGTACTCGTTTCTGTACTGGTCACGTATGATTTTCAGGCCTTCCATTAGTCTTTCCGGGCACCACCGATCTGCTCGCCTCGGTCTTCAAATGCATTGCCTTTGCTTGGCAGTTTTCTGAACCATTGCTCTTTTGGCTTGAAGTTCTCAGCATCGAACATTGTTATCTTTTCAGAATCCTCTGTTCCTTCCGAGACCTCCTCGTAGACTGCTTCCAGCTGATACAGAGGGGGATCTGTTTTGAATGACTTCTTGTCAGCTCCGGTGAAATACACACCACATCGTTTGACCCAAATATTGGGTACATCTTCCAGTTGTATATAGACATACGGTGTCTCCCACGATACTACCGGTTGTTCGTTCATTTGTTACCTCTGCAATCATCGTAGCAATGTCTGGTTACATGTAAAAGACACGACCAATGTGTTATAATGTCAACAGGAGGTTATCATGCTGCAACTTCTGAAGAGGCGAGTGCATCAGCTTTTCTGTCGTCACATGGGCAGTTTATCGCACTGGGAGATTGATCCCAAAAATCTTCCGGGGTGGCGTGGGATGAAGTGTGCCAAATGTGGGAAGGAGTGGATTTGTTTCTGAGATAGTGTGGTTCCCAAATGAAAATGGAACTTACAGTGTTGATTGTCCCCTCTACATTTAATGCGCAGGAGCAAAAATGACATACAAGCTGGTGATGCCCGAACAACTCGAAGACTTCAAAGACAACAAGTGCTACATTGATATGAAAGCATATCTTGGCAATGCTGGGATGTTTGCACCAAATGTTATGAAGGCCTACTTGCCATCTGCCCTTCTTTTCTATGTCAATGAAGAGGGAAAAGTTACCTCCATGGCGAAATCTGTTGGAAGCGAGCGTGTTTCCCTTGAAGAGCTCACGTCACAGGATGGATTCTTTTTAGCCTATTTTGCACGAGCTCAGGTGATTTACAACGCTCGAAATGAGATGGAAAGAGATCCGGATCCAAAATATCGATTCTGTCAGATTGAAAGAGAACTTCCTGACGAACACTTTGCTGATTGGGGCTAGTCTTTCAGAAGTCCTGACAGTTTCATCCAGCGCTCCATGACCAGTTGCTCATCTGATTTCGTTGATTCGTTTGCCTCATTTTCGTCCTCCGCCGCCTCGGCCTCGGCCTTGAACGGTGGTTTAAGATTGATATCAGCATTTTTCATACGATGGTAGATGGTCTTCTTTGCCTTTTTACCGCCAATGGTTTTATGATCAAATTGTGGCATATCTGCTCGANCCGGCGCTGCAGGATTTTTGGGAATGGTGCTCAAGTTTTTTGCAACCTTTTTGGCTATAGCATTTCGAACCTTTCCAATATCAGCACCAATTTTGAATCCTGCCCACTTTGAAATTACTTCATTATCTGACGCGTCCTTTAGCATTTTGTGATTTAGCAAAGGTCCCGGAGCTTTTTCGTCAACCTGCTTGTTCACGTTTTGCAACAACATATCATAAATTCCTCTTGCTGGCATCCCCAAAATGTTATACTTGATAGGTTTTCCTGCCGCTGGCATTTCTTGTCCGGGCTTTTTGTATGATGCGATTGCCAACTGAGCTGTTGCCAATTTTTGTTTTGTTTCTCCAGGCAAACCCACATCTTCAACGCTAATGTTACCTTTTGGTCCACTAATTGCCCAAACACCTGACCATCTATGGTGACCATCAATGACCTCATCTCCAGCAACTGTTATTGAACCTGGCGCTCCAGTTGTATTGCTGGTAATTGCTTGCTCAAGTGTGTCAGCATCGCCAAGAGGGAAAGCTGCTGATTTCATTAGGTCAATTTCTTTTTGTGTTGGCTTGAATCCTCCAACATTGACCATCGTGGGAGACGTTATCTCTATCCTATCGTCCTTTTCAACTTCATCAAAATCGCCCCTTAAGNTTTTCAAAAGTTCTTTAGGGTCTGCTTCATTTCCAAGTTTTTTTGCGGCAGCTGGGCCTTTTTCAAGGGCTGTCACAACGTCATCAACCATATCCTCAAACAGATAAGAAGCTAGACTGCGACGACTGCTACCTCTGTGAGACGACCTATTGNGTCTTGTTTCTTTCAAAATAATTTCCCTTAGTTTTCTTTTGGTAATCTTCACTGGTTTCTCTTGTTGTTTCCATAAGTATCTTGATCCCGTTCAAATAAGACGATAATTTGGTTCTCGTGCAAGGCAAGGACGAGCGTGCCTGCAGATTTTCGCTGGGTTGTTTTATCGATCCTTCAGCCAGGCATCTCGCTTCTTGATTTTGCTATACAACCGGTCATCCCATGGGCCCTCTCTGCCAAACTTAGAGCAGTTGTTAACAGCCTCTTCTGCTGTATATTCTTCGTACGCGGCTGGCTGGTACATGTCGTAGTAGAATTCTCGATCAATCCCATCCGGTCTGAGAATGCTGGTCTGGGCATCAAAAATCATGTCGCCCATCTCGACCCATCCATGAACAACAGCTTTGGGTGGATTCTGCCACTTGTCGGTGATAGTACCATGCACCACTTTGAATTTGGTCTTATCATTGAGATCTGGATGCCGCTTGGAGCGGTGGCCTCGGGAACCCTTGGTGAAATGTGCTTGAAACCAATCCTCAGCTTTCTGAATTGTGAATGGAAAACACATCCCTATGGCAAGAATATTTGCTTCTTGAAGAAGTGCTCTTGTGTATTTTCGGAGGAGGCGCGACATAGGCTATACATCCGTGGATTTAATATGCAAATCGTCGTCATACCACTCGGCGTCGTCACTTTCACCAATCAGTGCAGTGTATCTTGCGTAATTAAAGCCCTGGGTGTCAACCACAAGTGCAAGCATATCTTCATCTGACTCAACAACAAAATACCCATTTGGTGCATGAAAACCCGGGGCAAACTCCCGTGTCCCAAAAGCTCGTGGAATATGAGGAACACCCCAGACTTCTTCGGCACTGAATTTCGGTAGATCGTCGGGAACCTTAAGAGGTGGTATTTCTCTTAGTGCATCTATATCATTCTGCTTTGAAGACATGTAATAGCCCAATTGATCATGATGACCCATGTAATCGGCTTGCTCTTTGATAATTCGTCTTAGTTGTCTTTTTGTGATCCTCATTACCTTCTCCTGCGCGTAGTTGAAGTGCTGTCTTTATAAATATGTCGCTTGTTGCAAAAGGATTGCATAAATATGAGTTAAAGCAGAACGGGTTCCCCGAAGGGAACCCGCTCATCAACTAGTGGTAACTAGATGGTTTGCTTAGATAATGTTCATATCCAAGCAGGTCACCGTGCCGTAGAAGTCACTTCGTACCATCTTCTTACCGTACCGAGTCATGACACCCTTTCTCGGGGTGAAATCCTCAGGTGCGAAGATTGTCGGGGTGACGATCAGCGGGAC
>JGI25133J35611_10001177_pt1 | contig 14207 bp, 24 predicted proteins | sample ETNvirenome_6_85_FD_35611 | JGI IMG/M metagenome (IMG submission 35611) | reverse complement strand
CGCGAAGCTCAAAGAGTCCCGCGAAGCTCACAGAAAAGAGTACCAAGAAGCCCTCGACGGCTATATCGTCGAGACCGCCGAGCGAGTGGAACAAACTCTGGTTGCTCTCTCCAAGCTGCCGGGCGGAACGATCGCCATTGCCGCTCAAAGCATCGACTTTCCCAACAGCACCGACGAAGCAGACCCCAGAAAATTCTCCGCCTCCAATATCTGGAACGATCTCCACGCCCCCCAATCCCACGTGAACGAATACGACACCGTGATCGAAATGCTCGAAATGAGCGTCGAAGATAAAGTCTCCATCTCGTTCTCGCAGTTCCGCAAATGGGTCAAGAACGAGTGGTCGTGGCGTTCGAAGTTCGCCGCCACGACTGCCGCGTACGCCGGGAAAGGACGACTCCTGAGCGAGTAAACCTCAAGCCCTCTTCTCCATGTCTCCGTATGAGGTGCCGATGAAAGCAACAAAACACACTCCTCCTGAGTTCCCAATAGACGAGCAGTTGTGCACCTCATACGGAGACGCGGGGTTCCTATTGGAAGTCGCCGATCAGATCCGTGGCGATTCTGGTCAGAAACAAGACCCGCACAGACCCATTAAAAGTTCAGTGACTGAACACACAGAGACAGAAAGCCCTCTAGAATCTCCGGAAAAACGCCATGTTCCGATATAAAGTCGATTTCCGCACGGTCCTGGGCATTCTATTCAAAAGTCCCAACATGTTTTCTGGTCCATCAACTCAAGCCGCCGCGATACGATTCTTGGCAGGCCCCCATGCAACACTTGACGCAGCAAGATACATAGCAATCCAGAAAATCGTATTCGCTTATCCACAGTTATTGCCGTGCGTTGACGAATTATCTGTTATTCACAGGTACGCACCTCACACGGATACAGCCGCTCAGATAAGAGCATGGAAAAAGACATGTGGTATACCGGAAGAGGATTATTTCGTCACAATCCCCGTGCAGGACAGGACCGAGTCAATGAAGCTGAAAAATGAGACCTTAGCGACCAAAGAAGCTGACCGCAGAAAAAAATCTGAATGGTAAACCAGGAGACAGACCATGCACTACGATCTTGCTGCGACCCGCACACGAAATCTGCTGAACGGAAACGTTCGAGGATTGGCCCACGCGACCCGATACAATCCCTATGTGATGACAAAGGAGACGGTATCCGATCACTCGTATTGGGTTTGCTTGTACACGTTCTGCTTATATGAGTGGATGAAAGAGACCGACCCCGACCTCGCCGAAGAGATCGACTTCTACAAACTCATGGGGTTGGCTGTTACCCATGATCTGCCCGAAGCCCTGACCGGAGACATCAATCGCTCTATCAAGAAGAGAGACCTCACGTTAGAGAACTTGTGGAAAGACGGTGAGGTCGCCCTTTGGGAGGCGAACGTCGCCGCCGAACACCTGCCCCCTTCTCTGGTCGATTGGGTCTGCTCAGCAGTCTACGAGAAAGACTCTCCCGAACACACGCTGATGAAGTTGGCAGACGACATGTCTGTCGCGAGCTTCATGGCGGAACAATCCCTTATGGGAAACACGTATCAATGCGAGAGAGTCCGGAAACGACTGGAGCCCCGATTCCGCGAGAAGGGAGTCAAACTCGGCACCTCCCCCTGTAGCCCCATCGAAGAATGGTGTGCTCGACGGTACATTGAAACCGCTGATTGGCTGATCTCCGTAGCCTCCTCTCAACGAAATGCCCCCACCTGGCTCCGTCTCGGACCCTAGCAGACGCCTTTATTTTTCTTCACCAAGTCCAAATACATCGATTACTTGGATATATATCTGAGTATGGACTCGTACAACCAGGAGAAAAGATGCCTGCATCAAACAAGAGATACCGCATACAACACAGGACCACAAAGAAGTTTTCGATGGGAGGTTCCCGTCCTCGATGGTCTAGCAGGACAGGGAAGATATGGACAGAGCGATCTCTTAAGTCTCACCTCACCATCGCCGTGCCTTCCCTCTTACATAGCTCCGGAGACAACCCCTATGCGGAAGCTGACATCGTAGAGTACGAGCTTGTAGAAACCCAAGTCCGCATCGACGTCCACGAATTTTACGACCGTTGCGGTCGCAAGTAACTCGCAATGGAGACAAGAAACATGTCCCTCGCTAACAGAATCAGAAACATCCGACGACTCAGATTGGTCCGCGACGGCTTTTCCTGTCACGCAGGAAATGACGATCCGCCCACGCATGTCAAGACCTTTGAAGAAAAACTCGAAGAGATCGCCACTGCCGCACTCGCATTGGAAACCGAACTCCACGAGCTAAAGAACCCCGAGACCTCCCACGACATCTCCATGACCACGCACGAGGTCGCAAAAGCCCTGAGTGTTTCCGCCTCTGCCGTCCTCACGTGGATGGACGACGGGAAGCTCAAGGGGCACCGCACACCCGGTGGGCACCGACGCACCACGTGGGGCCAACTCTTGCAGTTCTGCGAGAAGTTTTCCCTCCCCACTCCCACCTTCCTGCGGTGATCCCTATGACTGTATTCGTTGCTCTGTCCAAATCCGAGATCTCTTCCAAGCTCAATGGCAATCGTCGAAAGGCTTATGAGGTGCTTCTAGAGTGTCGAAAAGAAGCCTTATGGATCTTGGACGCAATTGCCCCACCCGACATGCAGGACCAGCCCGAATGGCTCGGAGAAGACCTCTTTCGTGTCACCAAGTGGATGTTCAACATCATCTGCCGCATGGGAGACCCTTCTCTGAAAATAGTCGGAACAAGCCTGTCGTCCTACAAGACAAGATTGAAAAAGATCTTGTTCATGTTGGTTGAATACTCCGGACTCCCTATGACAGATGCTGCCACGTGTGCATCGAGAGCCCAAGACTTTGTGTCGGGCATGATCAGCATCGTCGCATGGTCTGAGCGTCGGATGACCAATATCAAAATCGACGCCAAAATTGAACGTGATCTATCGTCGATTCGATAGCATAGCTTGGCTATAATATCGGGGGTGTATCTCACAGCGATCTCAACAACACCATATCTAACCTACGAGAAAGACTAGGGATCTCTAATGTGAGATCGCAGGGGGTTTTGTTAGATCAAAAAAAATCCATTACATACTCCTGAGTTTAGTGACTGAACTTTCACTCCTTGAAATCTTTGTCAAGAAACTCGTCTGATCATGATCAGATGCGATCCAGGACATCAAATCACTCATGCTATACTGCGATTATCACTGTGACACGCATGGGAGGTTTGACATGCAATGGATTATTTCACAAGACAGAATCGAAGCTCTCTTGAACGACATCAATAAAATACCTCCCTATAACCAGAGAGACAAATCTGAGCTTGAGCAAGCGATAACCGCTGTCAGAATGACGCATAACCTGCCTCTCTTTTGGGTAGCCCCTGCCGCATACATTCCAAGCCTGCACATTGCAGACACCGCCGAACTTGTCGTTTGCAAGCTCGGCGTTCGGTACCCCAAGCACCTCTTGGGAAAGATCAGAATGGACTTGCTTGTCATCGCTCGATACATGGAAGCGAAAGACATCCTACAGGAGCCCGGCGAAGCCCCACACACAATCCACACACAACACGCCGTCTCTATGAACCCGTCCTTTCCCATGAGCGACAACATGTTTCACCGCACCATCGAGTTCTATTCTCCCCCCAACGGCCACGTTATAAACTTGTGGTGTCACGCAGGAAACATAATCCTGGTTGTCGAGAGCGAATGGCCCTGGACTTTTCTTGCAAAAGAGACGATGATTCTCCACAAGGACAAACAACCGCCCGGATCATCATGGGGTCCATTTACCCCATCTAACACGATCCATTTTGACAAAATGATCTATGTGTCTCCCCCAAAAAGGTTTCATGTTTAACCACTAAACTTGGGCCGGGTCGAGACACGTAATTTTATTTGCGAAATACATTTCATGCACTACGTTTCGATCTGCTCCGGTGTCGGCTCCGAGCACCTGGCATGGGAACCTTTGGGATGGACATGTCGGTTCTTCTCCGAGATAGACCCTTTTCCGTCCGCCCTGTTGGCCTATCGCTTCCCTGACACCCCGAACGTTGGCGACTTCACAAAGGTAAACCCTGATGAGTGGAAGACCCCTACAGTTGAGCTTGTTGTCGGTGGCACACCCTGCCAAAGCTACTCCATTGCCGGTAAGCGAGAGGGGATGGTTGATGAGCGTGGTTCACTGGCACTGTCACATGTGCGACTTGCCCGATCACTTGGGGCAAGGTGGATCGTATGGGAGAACGTTCCGGGCGTTTTCAGCACGAACGCCGGAGGCGATTTTTCAAGATTCCTCGAAGAGCTTCTTGCGTGCGGGTATGGGTTCGCCTACAGAATTCTTGACTCTCGATTTTTCGGAGTCGCCCAACGACGTCGTCGAGTCTTCCTTGTTGGACACCTTGGAGATTGGAAGCCTGCCGCAGCGGTACTATTTGAGCCCCAAGGCATGCTCTGGAATACTCCGACGAGCGAAGATCCGAGAGAGAGAACTACCTCCTCGTCTAGAAGCCGCCTTGTTGGCGATAGCCGAACCAGAGAAGACAGCGGACGTGAAGATGCCTCCGATTCGACTCCTGGCTCCCTTGAACAAGAAGAGCCCGTAGTCATGGCACATGGCCAAGCTTCTGCATGCATCGCCACGGGGGTCTCCCCCACGCTGACGTGCTTGCACGAGGCCCCCATTGTCTTCCGCTCCCCCAACGGAACCAGGCCCATGTGTTTCGAGCCGGGTTCCATCGCCAGAGAAGCTGGTCCAACAGACTTGAGAGAAAACGCTCCGACGCTGCGGTCTTCCATGGGAGACAACAAACCCGCCGTTCTCATGGGAGACCGCCCTGAGAATTATGTGGTGCGGCGCCTCACTCCTGTCGAGTGCGAAAGACTGCAAGGAATGCCTGATAATTGGACACAAATTCCTTGGCGAGGCAAAGACCTGTCGGAATGCCCCGACTCACGACGATACAAAGCCATCGGCAACGGGTTTACCGTTCCGGTTGTCGCTTGGATTGGCAAGCGAATCCAATTGGTACAAGACATCTTGGACGGGAGATCGTAAGATGGAATCAATACGAGAGTTCTTTCAATTGTTTGACGAGTGGTGCCGGGAAAACGGTCTCCGTCCGGAATCCCACCTGATGGCATTTGCCAACACCTTGGCGGGTCAATTTGAGGTACACGCTCATACGTGCCTGAAGAGATTCTATGACAGCGGGGAACGCCGCCACCTGGAGAGAGCCACGAAATGCTTTTGGCTCTCTCGCGAGTTCAACGTCATCGAATACGTGGACATGGTAAAAATGCGTTCCTTAGTGAGCACATAATGTCGCAACAACCATAGTACCTGTATATCATGTAGATGATTACAGGAGGAAATATTTATCTAAAGCCAACAATGCTCTGCATTGTTCAGTGACTGAACAGTGATGATACTGTTTACTTGCCCCCCACCACACAGGAGAAAAAAACTCATGGATCAAATGTCCCTTGTCGAACTGACCCTGAAAATCACCAAACACGCAGACACGCCACCTCTTTGGCCCACCGACGAAGAGATCCCTATCCAACCACGGTATACTGTGTACGCCAACTCCCCCCGCCCTGATTCTGATGCGGAACTTGATGTTGCCGTCGGTCAAGGACAAGACGCTCTTCGCCAATTCAACAGCCTCTTCCCCGACCACATGTCTTTGGAGTTCGTTCGTGTTGTTCATGACAACACCCACGCTTCGCCCATCCGGGCAACCGAGCATTGGCACCCGTCGTTCGACAATAACCGTGTCGAACAACCCCTCCTGCTGTTGTTCAATATCGGCGAAGGGGGTGACATGATCCCGTTCGAGATTAACGAAGCTGTGAACGCCCTGACCCATCACATCTCCTTGCCCGGAGATCCCGGAACCGACCCCGACCCCGCTCCTGTCGATCCCCCACCGGCTTCCGACTCCGGATACCCCGGCATGCTGATCCAACTCTCGGACGAAGAGAACCTTCCGCTCGAAGCCTTGGCAAAGAAACGATACCAAGCCCGCATCATGATGGCGGAAGCTGCCGCCATCTTGGATCAGACCCATGAAGAGATGTGGAAGTACATCCACGGACTCTACCCTGCGGCAATAGGGTGGCAGAGTACTTACAACAAAGACCTGAAAGCTGTCATCCTTATGATTCCTATGGACGACATGTAAGAAAACGGACCCCATACAGGCTCGCTGTGCCAAAAACACACGTCCTCTAATGTCGAGGTATAGACTGCTGCCTCGAAAGTGCTGACGAGCCTGTATGGGGTCTTATTTTTCCACGACCCAAAGATCCAATAAAATCTCCCCCCACTGTCACAGGAGACACTTGATATGGGACACGCACACCGACGAAACCGTCAAGGCCCCAACTTCCCACTCATCAATTTCCTGATCTTCTGCACCGCTGTTGTCGTTGTCCTCTTTGGAGCAAGAGCTTGCCTCAAATCAATGCCTTCGGGTGCCGTATCCCAAAATGACTATGACGAGTGGGAACCTCCTTACGTCGAGGTCGGGTGGGACGACACTGTGCCCTATTGGATCATGGAATCTCAGCGGTACATCGCCTACCACATGAAGGGCGTGCCGATCTACAGATACCGCAAGGTTCGAGTCCAACGATACAAAAAAGTTCGCAAGTGGCAACGCCACCAACGCGGCACATCCAGCTACCGCATCGCACTGAGTCGATACCGATCTTCCGACGCCCGCAACCGAGCCAAGTGGTTCCGTGTGACCAAACCCCCACGACGCAGCAGGTATCGGTCCAACACGAGGGGCAGTCGATACCGAAGCTCCAGATCAGGACCGCGATACAGATCCAGGAGCACCATGCGACGTTTCGGCTTTCGACGCTACACAAAATAAAAAAACACGGAGAGTTCACCCATGGCTCGAAAGATTGGAACAATCCCCGAAACCATCGCTATCATCACGCCCAACCACACCGTCACCCGGAACTTCTTTCAAGCATCTGTCCGCAGGTGGTATCGATACTCTGAGAAGGCGTACGAAGAGACGTACGAGGCCAGCCCGGCATTCATCGCTCGCGGTGCCAGCGAAAAGTCCATCCAAACAGGCATCCGGTGGGCCAATAATGGCCTTCCATCGAGAGCCGAACACGACATCGAGATCATCCCCAACGAACCCTTTTCGGGTGCTCAACTCGTGGAGATCGAAGAAAGAGGCAACGGTGGAAGAGCTTGGAAAGCCATCGTCCACATCTGCCAGAAGCCCATCTTGGTCGATATTCGAGAAGATCAACTCGGCGAGATTATCATGCGACATGGCATCTCACCAGAGGGGCACATCAGCCAAACGGCACAGTTTATCTTCGGCATGAATCACACACAGATGAGACTACTCGTCGTCGGCTCCAACCTGCATGAGAAGATTGCCTCCGGGGCCACCCACTAATGTCCACGCTTCCCGTGCCCTCTCTCAGAGACGAAATCCTAGAACGTTTCCACACCGGAATAATTGACGTCATCGAGGAGTTTCGCGGCACCGAGTCACGATTGGCTCTAGTGTCTGTGTCGATGATGTTCCTGGCGGAATTCCCAAATTTCCGCTTGGAAGACATCACAAGTCACCCAGACATGCCCAAGGACATCCGACCCTACTATCTCTTGGCATCGCTCACCGACAATCTTCGCATGGTCTTTTGGTCAAGCGAGTGGGACGTTACTCCAGAAGGGGCGATTCCCCCAGAGATGTCACTTGCCTACACAGAAGACCCGCACTCCACTCACGGAGTCTGCCCTCTCCCAAATCCCGGCAATCGTCCACAATACACCACCTCCACACACAGATGCCCTCACTGCGAAAACCTCTATGCCATCGTTCCCTCCGAGACCACATCCGTGCACACCCGGACCAAAAGAAAGTCAATGAGAGAGCGTCTCTTGGGGGCCGTACGAAGCGTTATGTCACCTGATGATGACGCATAGCCCTCCCCTTTGCCCGTATTGCGACGTGCCTTCTGTTTTGGCAACAGGGGCCGACATCTACCCCTGGCGACCCGACCTGGAAAGCAAACAATTTTACAAATGCACAGGATGCCCGGCGTACGTGGGGTGTCATGCCGACGGGAGACCCCTGGGAACTCCTGCGAGAAAGAAACTGCGTGGACTGAGAAGGGAAGCTCACGAAGTCTTTGATAAGAGGTGGAGAACAGGCTCCCCTGAAGCCAGAAGAACCTGGCGCAAGCTGGCCTATCATTGGTTGAGCTTAGAAATGGATCTTCCGCAAGAGGAAACCCACATCGGAATGTTCGACGAAGAGCAGTGTCTTCACGTTATCCGATTGTGCACAAAAGCAGACCCCCATCTGCTGCCATCGGGACGCAAAAACTAGGGCTCTATTCTTTTCTCCACAGACAAGACAAAAAGATCTCTATAAGGCATGTCAAAAAACGCAATTTCAAAAATCGCCCTGCAGAAGTTTAGTGACTAAACTTCTATCTCTAGAAAAATAGATCAAGTCTTCTATTAACAAACATTCATAAAGAGAATTATCCTGATATTTCAACATCTTGACAGGGCAACGCAATGACTTATTATAGTGCTTGACCTTTTTCGAATTTTACTAAATCAAACATAGAGAAAAAAAGCCACCGAAGATCTCTGAGATCTCTGTTGTGGAGAAAAAAAATGATCTCCATAGAATTCCCCACAGGATCAAAAAAAAAGATCCCTAAAACTCTTCCAATTCTCTCCCAAAACTATCAAGCTCCGAGAACCCAAACTCCCCATCTTTTTCTGCCACAGGTGGCAGAAAGCTCGGACGCGGAATCCCTGATCCAGCCAAACTAAAAACAGGCCGATGTTCCCCGTTGCCGACCCACCCCGCATCTTCCAGTAATTTATCCAAGCGATCCGATGTCTCTTCGTGTACTTCCATTGCCTGTTGCAGATCGACCATGCCACCTACTCTCCATATCAATGATTTGAAATCTCACAACGATTGCACCAGAGCTTGTGCATTGTGACTTCATGGCATACATCATATCTGTTGTCTCCCCCCTTATCAACCAGCCCGACCGTCTATTAAACACTCCCTCCTTCACCTCACCCACTACTTTGACAAATGTGAAGCCAGTTGCTCCAACAGCAATGACATCTTCGATATGTTCGCCGCTGCACTGTACTCCAAACGAGACAACTCCTCCACGCGGTGTTCCATTCGAATTATTTTGTCCCGCATCGCAGAGACGTCATTCCCCAAATCTCCTGCTTGACACCAATGGCGTGGCACAGAAATCGTGGGAGGTGTTGGCGTCCACTCTCCTATCCGCAGCACCTCACTGTGGACCGACCCCAAAGACTCAAGAGCTTTCTTTAACTGTTCCTGCGTCAAAGTATCGGTCAAGAGACCATAAATCGTCTGGACGATCTCCGTCTGAGTCTCTTGCATCTCTACAATTGCAGCGATCTTGCGATCGGACTCCTCGGACGCATCCAGGTGCTTCTCCAACTTTTCCTGAATCGGGTCTTTCAGCCAACCCCACGCCTTGAACCGATCGATCAACCAATTCACAAACAGGAAACTCGCCCACACTGATCCAACTACGCTTCCCCAAAAAACCATCCCAGGCGACCAACCCTCCTTGGATACGCCCGCTGCTATCCACAATACCAATTCTATATCCATTACAAGCTCCCCGTTCGCAGGTTTAACACAGACGGCATCACCCCACAGATAACCATCCTGGCAGTAGGTCTATTGGGGTGAAACCAAACCAAAAGGTACGACGCCTCCTGGCTCCTTCGAATATACGCTCACATTGACAAAAGGTCAAAGAACCCAAACACATACAATTTGAACCCAAGCACAAATTACAGGTCGGACGAGAAGACTTATCTCTCCACACGATGTCCAAATATCCCCAAAAAAGGTTACATATCATCGAGAACATACAGGAAGAGACCTTCCCTGGCTACAGGTATGTCATACTTGTCACATATTACATGACAAGATAAAACTAAAATTACTAGGAAACCCCCACAGGAGTCTAAACTCATGACCAAGCCAGAGATCGCAGAACTCATGTCCAAACCAATCCACACGACATCGGATTGGGAAAGCCTGACCGCCAAAGAACGAAAAGAGATTGTCGAGCTTGCTGATTACTCGAAACAGCGACACCCCGACCTGAGATACGTCAAGGGATTCCTCCACAAAATGAGCAAGGAAGACCGAGACTTGCTCATGCCGGAGATCGAACACCTGCGATCGTACGAAGAATTTAGCTTGGAAACTCACTGCGACGAGTTTCCCACTGTCGGCAAACCCCTGTGGGAGATCGCCGCAATATTCACCAACGAAAACACGCCCTTTTGGGATACTCTATTCGAGTCTACGTGAATGGAGGAAACCCCCCGCCAACAGGAGAGTGGTCTTCCCATTACGCAACAGCCGAAGACGCCATCGCCGACGGCGTCGATCCAGAAGCCGATGTGTCTTGGCAGACACACACATATCTCTATATGGAGTATGGGTTCCCGAACATCCCCCACCCCAAGATGTTCAACTTTTCTCCGCTCGAATGGGCCGGATGGTAAGATACTCAAAGTTCAGTGACTAAACCCCCAGGAGGTCGCAGCCATGAGTTTTCTTATAAACACCGCCATGTTTGCAGTTGCCACGCACTATCTGATCACCACGATCTTGCTGGCGATCGGATCGGCTCTCGTTCTCGTGTGGGCCATCATGCCGCACAAGAAGCCCAAACCGCACCGGCCTCCCATCAGTGACCTCACCGCGACGTTCTGCCTGTGCCTGGCATCCGCCTTCCTGTGTGTTGCTATATGGGCCACTCATGCCCTATTTACCCAATAACACAGAAACACGACACTGCGGAGAACACCATGCCCAAGACAGAAACCGAAGAACTACCACAAATATCACTGGACTTCGCCGTTTCAAAAAATGGACGAGTCACCAGCAATACTCGCGGCAACCACTCGACATTTATCGGAAAATTGGAAAACGCACGGGAGTTCTGGAGAGGCGGATGGATCATCGAGGTCAACATCAAACCCGTCAAAAAATCACTCAGATACTTTCTGTGGTTCACCAAACTCCCCTCCCCCGACACATCCGGACAGTGCCGCCTACTGAGCCGCAACACCAGACAACCCAGCATCTGGTGGGACGTCACCCACCCCATGATGCCATGTCGCCTAGTTGACGAATAAACCCAAACACACCCCGCCCAACAAGAGGCCCAACGTGAAGAAATCTATACTCCAGAAAACCAAAGACACGATCAAAAACGTCGCACAGTACACCGCCCGATCCACTCCCGGCAGAATCGCACTCGCCACTGCTGTCCATCTATGGGCTCCCTTGAAAGTCCGATTCTGGAACGCCATCGGATTCCCCAAGACCGCACAGTCCATCAAAGAGACCGTTGACGTCTTTTGGAGAGAAGCCACATACCCAGACCCCAATGACAACCATGAGCCGCCCACGCAACCCGAAGACCCACCTCGACGCCAACGACAACCACGACCTGCCCGCGTCGTCCGCAAACACAACAAAGACGGATCTCCTGCAAACGGATCTCCTGCAAACGAACCCCTTATCCTCGATTACAACGTTTAGTCACTGAACTACACACCACTGCTACACTGCTGCCATTGGCCAAAACCAACACCCCACTTGAACCCAAGCTCGGACCCAAGCTCGGACCCAAGCACACTCGTCCAAACCATATTCCCCGTCTCCCACAACAAAAAAACCCCCACTCCCCCAGGAGAAACCCATGACGCTCACTGTAGACTCCGTCAACAAATGGCGACACGACCTGTGGTTCACCATGCAGATGAAACCCATCTCCTTCACACTCATACCCGAAGACGAACCCTTCGGAGCCTTTCTAGTTTTTCAAATGGGATACGGATGCGAACGATACCGTGTCCGCATCTCCAAAAACCCCATACACAACACCGGCACTGTCGCGATCGAAACATCCGACATTAAACTCGCCGTAGAAACACACAACTTCATCGACATACACAAACGACTACCCACCCGCAAAGAACACCTACAACTCACAATCCGCACCGCTCCCGAAGTCGTACTCGACACCCGCACCGATCTACCCGGTGCCCGCCGACCACCCCTTGTCTGCTCCTACTGTCGAACCACCATGATGCCACACCCCAAGCTCGACGTCTGGACCTGCCAAATGTGCCCCACCTTCCCCATGCACAACCAATCTCACTTCGACAGCGAGCCGTCGGAGACTTCAACCGAAGCCTGATGGAAGAACCATACAACACACCCTAACCAAGTATAACCCACTACGGAGACACCGACATGCCTCGCGGAGGAAAACGCAAGAACTCTGGCATGAAGCCAAAGCTTCAACCTATAGCATCCAACCGACTCATATCTTTTCGCATAACCAACCAACAAGAAACAGAAATCTCCCCTTTGCTCGAAAACGGAGAGTCTGTCGGACAGCTTGCCCGACGCCTACTGCTGAAAGAGATTGATAAAAACAAATAGCCACACCCCCACCCCAGGAGTACCCGCCCATGGGCATGAATATCATCGTTTATAGCCAAGCACAGGACAAATTAGAGCTTGTCCTATGGTGGGACACCGCTCGCCACTACGGAGACACCTGGTTCGCCAACTCCCACTCTTTCGACAGAAAGAACATCGACGACACCGAAGTGTGCCGACCCTCCTCTCCCGAACAATGCATCTCCAGCATCAAGTCCTCCGGCTACTCCCCCAACATACAACGACGCTTGATCGGACTCGTCGAACGACTCAACAAAGAACCCAACCTCTGGATCGAATTCTCCTACTAGGAAACAGTCACAACGGGCAAGACCATGACACTCATCATACCCACGAACAGAAACCCATTCGTCGACCACAAACACTCTTGCGCGAAATGCCAACTTGTTCCAAAAGGACCCCCCTGCCCCGTCGGAAAATCACTGCTCGCCGCCATGGCACAACAAAACCCACCCCTGCTATTGAAATTCTGGACATCCCAAGTCAAAGCACTCAAAATAAAGGAAATCGGAAAACCATGACAGACACACCCGACACGCACCCAAACCACGCCGAACTCCCCACAGTCGACCGCATTGAACTTACTATCTGGCGATCCCAAGTCGAAGCATCCGCCAAGAAAAATGACATCGGACCCCTGGTTGTCTTCCGTACCCTGAAACAAAAACCCAACGGACAAAGATACATACAACGATCCCTGGGAATCACCGACGATAACGGAAAACCCTATGAACAAGCCCTGGCCAACCGACGCGGTGCCGTGCATTGGTTCAAACTCAATCAACACAACCTCCAAACATGGGTCGAAGATACCACCGGACCCACCCGCGAAGTCCTGCTGAATATGTGGCGAGAACACTTCATCTCATGCCAGGACGGATGTCAGTCCGAACCATTCCAATGCTGCCCCACATCCGCCGACCTGCTCAACCAATCTTTGACCGCCCCCACCACAACCCCATACGACGGCGACACATCCTGAACCGAACCCTAGACCCCACGTCCATCCCATCCACATCCCCCACGCTCTCACACAACACATCCCGCAACTCCACTAACTCCCACTTCTCCATCCCACGCACCAACTGACTCAACAACCTCGACCTCAACTCAGACCTAACCCTCTCCTTCATACCCACCATCTTCCTCTCCCATCTCAACCCCCCCTCACCATACAAAGGCACCCCGCCTCCACCTTTTTCAAAAAAATAAAAAATAATCCACACCACCCACCGAACCACCCCATTTACACCCCACATCACACAGACTACACCTGTAAGAATTCACAGACATCTCCACACTTCCAGCTACTTAGTATTTTTTTGCAAAAATACACACCCGGCACGAAAAATCAAATACACCCACAGACCCCTACAAGCACACCCCCCACTTTCTCCTACAACACAAAACCCCACCCTCCACAACATCAGGCACTTAGCCCAAAACATCACCCACAGAAAAATACTTTATCCCGCAAACAATTCCAACAAAACCACACATTCCCCCACGAAAACAACCCCCTAGAATCACCAAGAAATAAATTTCTTTTTCAAACACCCCCCACCACACCCCCACCACCACTCCCCCTAATTATCAACCCCCTCCCCCCACAAGAATATTACACCGACACACCGGGC
>JGI25133J35611_10001169_pt1 | contig 14241 bp, 4 predicted proteins | sample ETNvirenome_6_85_FD_35611 | JGI IMG/M metagenome (IMG submission 35611) | reverse complement strand
GGAGGCTGGTCAGCGGCAGCGTGGCCGTGCAGAGTATGGATTTGGGGAATCGTATGATGCGTTGAGTCGGGCTGCGGCTAGTGCCGAGGGTGGGGCTTCTCAGGCCGCTATCAGGAATACTATGACGGACGCGGAGCGGCAGGCGTCTATGGCTTCCAATATCAGAGATTTGGGGGTTTACTGATGGCTTACGTTCCAAGGCGGAATGAGATAGAGGAGTTGCTGGCCTCTTATGGGGCAGGCTCATCGGGGTATGACGAGGGGGGTTCGTCAATTCGGCCTGCCGATGTTTCGGCGGAATGGTTGGCGGCTGAGACTGCCATAGCATCGGGCATCGATCCTAACTTGGGGTCGTATGAGGCGCCGGTTCCTGTTCATCGTACCAGTGCTACTGCCTTCCTTGCGCCTGAGTTTGATTCGGGTGCTACCAACTTGTCGGAAGGAGACATAGAACATCGACTCCTTGAGCGCGGGTTTCCTTCTACGGCGGGGCAGGTGCCCGAAGGGTATTTTAATCCGCGGGCGTCCTTTAGAGATCCCACACTTGGAACCAATGTGTCTGGAACCGATGTGTCTGCATTGCCGACGGCGTTGCCGTCCAATTTGGAAGCATTGTATGAACAGTTGTACGGCGGGATGCGTAGTGACGCTGAGGCGGCATGGGAGCGTTCAACTATGGGTAACGCAGAGTTGGATTCTTTCCGTGATGCCTATTTGGAGACGTTGGGCGGTGGCCCGAATCTAGCCTATTATGATAATCGTTTGTCGCGGACGCTTGCTTATCTGGATCAGACGGAACAGAGTTTGTTGGCTGGCATCGATGAGATGGAGGCGTTGAAGCGGGCGGGTATTGAGGGTGCGGCTGAGCGTCAGATGGCAATGTATGCCGAGTTGGAGCAGGTTCGGGGAGAGCGGTTGCGTGTCGATGAGGAACAGTCGCTGTTGCGCCTGTCAGAGATGGAGGCTGAGCGGGTAGCGACGGAGCAGGTGTGGCATCAGTCTATTTCGGAGGGGGGCGCTCAACGGCAGGCGGAACATGCTCAGCGTCAGGCTGAGGCGGCAGCACGGTTGGAAGGTATGGGTATTGATCCTTCGACAATGACGACGGATGAGACGGCGGCGTTGTTGGAGATGCAGGCGGAGCGTGGCGATTTGTTCTCGGGACGAATTGAGGCTGCTGGGGCTGGTAGGGCAGGCTATCAGGAGTTGGCGTTACAGGATATGTTCGGAGCCGCCAATAGGTCTTTGGAGGATCAGTTGTTTGCGGGTCGTGCTGCTACGGGTGAGACTGAGGCGATGTCGTTGCAGGCGTTGGCTGAGGCGGTGCTGGGGATGCAGCAGAATGTTGCTGGTACGGCGGCTGAGGGTCGCTTTGTGGCAGGTGAGGAAGCCGAAGCAGGTAAGTTCGCTGAGCGTGGTAGTGCGGCTCAGAGGGCGTCTGAGGCGGCTGCGGCACGGTTGGGGTTTGCTGAGAGCGATGCTGCGCGTGAGTTTGCAGCCGATGAGGCATATTACGGTGCTTTGAGCCAGATTGATCAGGCGGAATTGATGTCGGAGATTGGTTTGGAGGAGAGTCGGATTGCTGGCATTGGGGAGGGCGCTACTTGGGACAGGGTTTCGAATTATGCTGGTGTTATTCAAGCGAATGAGGCGTCGGGTTGGAATTATCCCGATTTGGCGGTTGAGGCGGCTGTCGGTATTTATGAGGATACAGGAAATAGTGCTGTTCTGACGAATATCTTGGATCGGCAGCAGGATATGGCCGATGAGTCGTTCGAGTTGGCTCAATATGACGCTCTTGGGCCGTTGTTGCAGGGCGTCATTTCGGATCGGTTGGGTGTACCACTGACCGCTGAGCAGGCTGGCACGCTTCTGCGGTTGGAAGCCTTGACAGGGTTCGACAACCAGCAGGGTGTCACTTTGGCCGAGTTGGAGGCAAGTGGAGCGTCGCCTGACGAGTTTGCTGATTGGATCAGTGGTGATGGTATGGTCTTTACGAAGATGGCGCAGCGAGAAGGGCTGTTGGAAGAACTGTTTGCTTGGGCGATTCGTTCAGCAGAGGGCTAGCCTGTCATGCCTTCGCGTCAGGAGTTGTTGCAGAATCTAAACTTGCCGACTATCGGTGAGGAGCGTCCGCGGCGCGCCCAACTGGGGCGCGCTGAGATATTGGCGGGTCTACAGGTTCCAACGGAATCGCCAACCCCTTTGCAGTTGTTTACACCTGAGCAGTTGCAGACATGGCGTGGGGCGCAGCCCGTAGAGCGGGAAGATTGGACCGATTTCGGTGGTCCGTTGGGGGACATCGTAAAGATCATCGATTACCCGCGTGCGTTTGTCGCTTCAACGATCAAGGAGATCGGCGACATCTTCACGGGGGAGATGCCTTCGTTGGGGGATTGGTGGACACAAGGGTCGGAGAACTACTTGTGGGGGGAGCATCTGCAGGACTGGGGAGTTGATCTGCCGGGTCCGTTGGACATGATGTTGGGGGTTGGTTTGGATGTCGCTACTGACGTTATGACTTATATGTGGGGTATCGGTGCGTTGGCTCGTATCGGTAAGGCAGGTGTGACATGGGAAACTGGGGCACGGATGTTGGGTGTGATGTCGGGCAATTACGCTCAGATTGCAAAGGGTGGCGGCAAGGCGGCTGCCGCTGCTACAGCAAAGTCTGTGGCATTGCGGAAAGCCGCTGGGGAGGTTGGTTCGAAGCGTGCCTTGTCGGCTGCGCCACAGTGGGCGTTGAAAGAGATCGGTTTAGATAAGCGTATCGGTTTGTTTGTGCCGGGTACCGGCAGGTTGGGTCGCTGGGTCGGGTTCGACAAGTTGCTTGATTATGCTTCTAGTGGTCGGGTGACGAGTGCGCGGGCACGGCAGGTTGCGAAGTTGCCTGTGACAGAGGCGATTTGGAACCCTGATCCTGCAAAGATCAGGGGGATACGTCACAGTCTTGACAATTCGGTGGAGGCGATGGTGCGGCGGGAGGCTGTGGCCGGTGCGACTCCGCATTGGTATACGCCTGCTGCGGTGCGGGGGCGGATGGCTGATATTGCCAAAGGTACCCGTGCCAAAGTAACTGATGCTCTAGGTGATGCTGTAGGGGATCCGTTGTTGACGCAGATGGCGCAGAAAGCCCGTGTGGCGCCTGTGGAGATGTGGAAGGGGCCACTGTGGACAGGCAACGCTGTCAAGGCTGTCGGTGGGGCACCGGGCGCCTTGATGCGTCAGACGTTCGCTAGGGGGTCTGCGGCTAAGGATCGTACATTTATTGAGCAGTTGGATGCGACTATTTCGACAGGTGCGTCGATTCGTCGCATGTTGCGAAGCAGAGATCCAGAGATTGTTTTGGCAGGGTTGGATCTGCAACGGTCGAATCTGGACGGTTGGCGTGTCCGCAGTGGTTTCATTGCCGACTTTGCCCAACGTAAACACACTATGGAGTCTCAGGCAACGAAGCAGGGCGAGGACGCTGAGGTGCTGTGGGAGTTTTTCAACACGGAGATTCGTCAGATTGATCCGAACACGGGTGCGCCTTTGTTGGACGCTGAAGGAAATTGGATTCTGCGGAAGGGCATCACGACCGATTCGCAGTGGGGCAGGTTCACTGCAGGCGATGAGAATCCTATGGTTACTTTGTGGAAGGATAATCGTGTCTGGTGGGATGACATCCATGAGTCGGCCAATAAGATGGTGGGAGAGCATACGGAGTGGTTGCGGCAGTTGGAGGACGATCTGTATGTATCCCGCTTTGCTCATGCCGATTATGAGGACATCAAGACCTTTACGTTTTCGACGCCGGGTGAGCCGCGTCCAACGCCGCGGCTCCCCCGTCATCTGAGGCCGGGTCAGACGTTTCGTGGGGTGACGTTGGTGCAACCTGCCGATCCGTTCTTTCTTAGGCCGGGTGCCGAGGGGATACATAATTTGTCGATTGTTGAGCAGATTCGTATGATTGCTCAGGATCAGTTGGGGGTTCAGGCGCAGGAACTGTTTGAGCGTGACATTTGGAAGGTGATGGATCGGTATCTGCATATTGTTGCTGATGAGGTTCGCCGCCAGCATGTCATGTTCTCATTGGAGAACAAGGGCATCATGTTCAGGGAGCCTGAGGCGTGGTTGGCGGGGGAACGCAAGTTGGTTGCTGATTTGGTGCAGAAGTGGCAGGGGCGCCGCAATCAGGTCTTTGATGAGATGTGGGATGAGTTGGAGACGGCTATTGATCCGACGTTGGCTGCGGAGGTGCGTGTTCAGGAGGTTAGGGCACGATTGAAGGATGCGGGTATTATTGCTGAGGCTGCACGGTTGGGGGTGGAGACTGAGGCATTGGAGGGGGCGTTGGTTGCGGCGTATCAGAAGTTGCTGCGTGAGTCGGAGCAGTTGCAGATGACAGTCAGGGCGGGTTTGCATGTTCGGGCGTCTGCGAAGGATTTCTTGGCGGCGTTTGTGTTGGAGGCGCATACGATTGGGGCACGACGGAGGCAGATTCAGCAGGCGATACAGGCTGTTGAGTTGGCGAAAACGGCAGGCAACACGACTGTCGGAACGGAGATATTGGCAAATATTGAGGCGTCGTTCAAGGGCATGGAGCAGTTGTTGCGTGCGTCGATGCAGCAGGTCAAGACGATAGCGCAGTTTGACGAGTCGGTTGTGGCTGCTAATCAGATTTGGCAGTCGTTGAGTTGGGGGCCAGAGTTCGGGTTCGGCAAGGTGGCCGATCAGTTGATTGACGAGGGTTTGACGGCGTTGAAGCCGTGGCGCGAACAGGTCAACGATTTGCGTATGTTGATGGATGAGGTTGATTATTCGCTGTTGGAGCCGATGAATTTTGAGTCGATGCCGGTTTGGCGTGAGGAGATTCGGGGCGGTTCGGATCAGGTCGCTGCTTACTATAAGCGCATGTTGCATCGTCAGGCGGGTACGGCGTGGCGGGCTGCTCTTGATGAGGTAATCGAAATTGGTGAGTTGACGCCTGAGCAGATTAGTTTGGCTCGGGGTGGCTATCCGATTGAGTTGACACGCATCGTGGATGATTGGGGGCGTCCGTTGAATCCGACTGGCCGCTTTGATGCGCCGCCGCCTTCGGCGGGCGGCGGACCCCCCAACGGGGTGCCTTTGGACGATGCTCCGTGGCCCATCACTAGCGTGCCGAAGGATCCTGACTTTGCTGGTGTTGTTTCGAATGCGGCGGCAATGGATTCTGCTGCTCGGGTGGCGTCGCAGCAGCGGGGACCGATTCAGTTGAGTGTGGCGGGGTTGCCGGTGAATGAGGGGATACGGGCGGCTGTGGAGGCTGTTCGGGGGCTGCCGATTGATGACAGGATGGGTGCGGCTTTGGTGCGTGCTTTGGGCGGCACTGATCCGACTCAAGCAGACAAGGTGATGCGCTTCTTGTTGAAGGAAGGGTCTGTTGAGTTTGTGTCAGGCATCGGTTCGAGACTGCCTATCGGTGATGACATTGTTGACGACATTATGATGTTGTTGGGGGAGGCTGGCCGTCAGGAGGCTTTGCAGGTATTGGCGCAGGAGTTGCCTGAGGTGATCTCGCAGGGTGTAGCGGCGGTGACTTTTATTCCGAAGACGTTTGCGGAGTCGTTGTGGATGGAGCGGTGGTTGAGGTCGTTGTATGGCGAGGGGGAGGTTTTGCCAGCGACGCTGCAGGGGTTGCGAAGGGTGCAGGATGCAATCATTGAAGCGGCCGACGAGGGGGCGCAGTTGCGCCATATGCGGGAATTGGTTGATAAGGGCGCTGTTCCTAATATGCCGATACCGTTTAGGTCAGATCAGCAGATAGCGGAGGGGTTGAAGGGGCCGTCGGTGGGGGTTTCGCGGTCGGAGGTGGAGCAGGCTGCGAGGGCACGGGCAGAGTATGAGGCGAAGAGGGTTGAGATAGCGGCAAATGCAGCGCAGGAAGTTCTTGAACCGAAGTCAAAGATGCTATCTGCAGCGCAGGCGTTTCTGAGGTCGGGGGCGATGGATCCAGCGCAGGCTGCAGCATTGCCACGCGATCCATTGACAGTTGTTGCTGGTTTGCGTAAGATTATTGCTGCACCTCCGCAGAATATCGTGGCTTCGAAGAGAATGGATGCTGCTAGCCTGTTTGCGTTACGAGGTAACCCTTTGTGGAAGGCGATTCGTGGGGTTGAGGAGGCTTTGGGGCCACAGTTGGGGGTGTACGTCCATGACGCTGGTATCGGGTATCCGTTCAGCGAGATTAGCAATGTTGAGGGTGCGCTGAAGACGTTGGGGAAGAGGGAGATGGCTCGGCGGCTACGAGACATCGAACAAGGTGAGATTGGTTACTTGTCTGAGTTTGTTGAAGCATTGACGGAGGGTGGTACTCCTGAGCAGGTGTTTTTGGCAGGGTCGGGGCGGTTGGCGGAACGGCAGGTTGAGTTCTTTGAGCAGTTGATCGATCTTGCTATTGAGCGAGGGATGCTGGCTAGCGATCCTCAGATCATGCGTATTGCGTCTGTCGGAACTGATGTCAAGTCAATCGGTATACAGTTGGAAGAGTGGAGTGGTGTTGCTGTGGGAACGGCACCGTCTGCGGCGATGCTTTCACGGCGCCGTCTGGACGGTTTACGCACATCGATGCTCACGGCTGAAGCGGCAGGCAATGTTGATGATGCTCGGGCCATTGCGCGTAAGATACATTTGGTGGAGGAGGGTTACGAGCGGTTGGGGACGCGAACAGAGCGGCTGTTTTTGCAGGGAGCGCCTTACGCATATGAGCGTTCACTGGGTAGGGATCCCGCTTGGGTTATTGCTGGCAACCTTAGAGATGAACAGATTGCCTTGATGGTGGGATCAGAGGTTTTTGCAGCGGGAGGGGTTATTACAGCAAATTCTCCCGTGTATATGTACGATCTGTCTGACGGGGCAGCGACCATTCGTGCGTGGTGGGGGTCAGCCCGTGACCGATATAGGAAACTTGATCTGCCCACTTCTGTCATTGCTAAAATGTACGGTGGGAAACCTGTCGGCAAGGTGAAAGATTTTGCGCCGGGTGGATTTCGGTATGAAACGTGGCGCAAAAGTGGGTTCGTGTATCGGGATGACTTCGTAGAACGTGCTGTTGGCGGTGCAGCAGATCGACGGATACTGGGGAAGGTTTGGTCAAGTACCGATGATACGTTGAGGGAGGTATCGACTTGGCCGGTGACGCCAATTGAGCAGCCGACGGTGTGGGAGTGGCCTCGGAGGGTGGCGTTGGCGTTGGCGAACGCAACGACAGAAATCGATGGTGTGTTGCAGCCGAATCCGAGTATCAGGTTGTTGCTTGATCAGGGCATTTTGGATATTGAGATGCCAGCAAAGGCGTGGCAGCATCGGGCGTTCGGTAAGCCTCTCACCGTCTCGCTGTTAGAGGTTCCTGCGGAGTTTGAGCGACATCTCGGAGCGATTGATACGACGCTTGCTGCATTGCTGCATCAGGCCCGTGCCAGCGGTGATGAGCGGTTGGGAAACGATCTCTATGAGGCGTTGATGAAGTTTCGAAGGGGTGTTTTCCTGTCTCGAATTGATCCGACAGTGCCTGATTATGTGCGACATTTGGTGGACGAGGTAATCGGTGATGTGGCAGCAAGGTCATTGGCGCGGGAGAATATTCCTAAACGTGGCACTGATGCTAGTGCGCGATACGATATAGCGAACGGCATTTGGGGGGATGTGATGACACGGATGTTTCATCGGTCGGAGGCGGCTGTCAATGCACGGTCGGTACCGGCAGAAGCATTGGCACGGGAATGGGCAACAGAGTTGACCGCAGGGGCAATCTATCCCAATAAGGAAGAGTTGCTGGAGTTGTCGCGACAATTCTACAAGGATCGGGCGCTGCGTGCTGAGAGGGGTACGGGTTTAGGTTCGTTGTTTGATGATATGGTGCGCGGGTCTTCCGATTTGGAAGATGATTTGGTACGCCATTTTGAAAGAACTCGGGAAGTTGCGGAGGCGGGGGTAACGATTGGGGATGCGGCAGTAGAGGCAGCACGGCGCCTGCTTGCTCGGGTAGCAGAAAAGCCGTCAGCAGGGATGAAGGTGCTTCCCATAGAGGGGGAGGTTGGCAGGTTCTCTGTTCTGACTGCGGGCGCTCAAAATATCGGTGAGGTCAAAGTGACGCAGGTGGCGAAGCAGGCGCATCGGGAATTGATGGCTCCGAGGTTGGAGCGGTACGGACCTCCAACGGGGCATCAGCACTACCACAAGGGGGATTATGAGTCGTGGTGGAAGCATGTTCCTGATGAGTTGGTTGAGGAGGGTAAGGCACCGTTGTGGGAGTGGCATTATACGGGGGTGCCTGATCAGTTCGATGAGTTGGGGAAGATTACGGGTAGGACGTTGAGTCGGGATGAGGCCGTGTCAACATTGGAGGCGATCCACGGGCGTGTTCATGGATCACGCAATGTTCACGGGGAAACCTTGTGGCAGTGGGCAGACCCAGACGAGATGTTTGACTTTGGCTGGTCTACACATATTGGGAAGGAAAATCCGAGGCATGTTGTGGATCCGCAGGGTGTGCCACTGGGCGAAGTGTTTGAGATGCCTGCAAGGGGAGAGGCTATAGATCCTGCCCTGTGGTCGGTAATCAATTTCTTGGGCATGTCGCGTAGGGAAATGGTAGAGTTCCTGACTGAGATTGGGTATCTTGAGCCTTTGACGGGGAGGGTGCTTCAGAGGCCCACTTCGGCAACGGAGGCATGGTCGCCGTCGGTGGTCGATGTGGGCCGTATGGCGGAGGGTTTGGCGGCTGGTCGCCAGATCACTCCTGAGATAAGCCAGTTGCAGGATTTTGCTGTGTGGGCGACGAGGGAGAAGGCGGGGCCGGTTACGGCGGAGGCTGCGACTACGCGATGGGGAGGGGTGGTGGAAGATCCAGTGGCGCTTTTGGATCAGTTGACTGAGATGGGTGTTCTTAGGCGTCTCGTAGAGGACGCTGATGAGTGGGAGGTGGCGGCACGCGGTAAGGGTCTTGATGCTATCTTTGAGAAGCATATCGCTGAAACGGCACCGCCGGTTTGGCAGGCTCCCGCTGATGTGAAGGGACAGTTGACGTTGCGATACGGTTTGGTTGCAGCGTTGATTGAATCGGGGGGTGTCCGCGTGGGATCAAAGGCAAGCATGGATCCGCATGTCAAGAGGGTAATGAAGGCGCTGGAAGAGTTGGAGATTATTGCAGTAAGGACGCGCACGCCAGCGGGGCGTAAGGTGTTGATCCATTCACAGAATGTTCCTTTGATGAAGCGAAACTACAGGGTTGATGCGGTACGCGCCGTTCGTTTGAGGCAGCAGTACGGGGAGCCGGGTTACTGGTTCCGCACGGAAGACATGACGAGTCGGGGAAATAGGTTGGCCGACCCTATGGCCGATGAAACCCGTCGACGCAACTACGCTATGTTTGACAGGGTGGGTCAAGAGGCGGAGGCTTTGAAAGAGGTGGGTTCGGCACCGTACCCGTATACAAATCCTCCTGAGGGAATAAATCTGAAGCCATCGCAGTGGGTGGCACAGCGTTATCGGACGCCTGAGGAGGCAGCACAGGCATTGGCAGATGTGGCAGGTCCGCGGAAGATAGCGGAGGCAGCACAGGGACAGTTGGGGGAGGTTGCCCGTGTGCGTGCAGAGGATTTGGATGTGTTGCAGCAAGTGGACGGCTTGGTGGCGATGGGTTGGGAGCGGGGGGCGGCATTCCATGAGGTGTTTGATTCAAGGGGCGCTACGGCGGTGCGTATTGCACCGCGGGCGCCATCCGACCGTCACTACTTTTTGGATACAGCACCTGTTGGTTCGAAAACAGGGGACTATGGGGCGTTTGAACGGGCCATCAAGCGAGTAATCAAGGATGCCGGTCAGACGGACGCTGACCGTCTTGCCGAAGAGGTCGATGAATATATGGAGACATTTCGCGGGGTTGGTTTGGAAGGATTGGTCGATGAGTATCTGGAATTGACGAAGACTTCGCGTATGAGTCGGCAGTATTCTGAATTGCTAGTCAATCCGTCTGCGCCGCGGGTAGATGCTAAGACCGAGTTGTTGGATCAATTGAAGAGCGGTCCAGTTGATGCGGAGGATTCTGATTGGACTGCGATAGGTTGGATGCAGGATCAGATCCGCCGCGTCAAGACCGATGAGGTGAGGAGCCAGACAGCGCGCCGGTCGCCTACGAATCGGCGGCAGCCGATACCTGAGTTGCGGGAAAATGTGCCGTGGTTGGTGGAGGTTTTGGATCAGGAGGTTTTGATCTCCTCGGCGCAGGGCTTCTTCTTTGCTCCGAGAAACAGTGCAGATATGCGGGCCATGCAGCAGGTTATTAGGAAGACTGTGGGTAAGCGTATACGGGCTGAGGGTGGACGCAGGATGGATCTTGTCATGGATCAATCAACGGCGGACGCGTTGATAGAGAAGATCAAACGCGAGTGGGTGCATAGGCCGGGTACCCGTGTTGCTGGCCGTGGACCCGGTGGCCGTAGGTTGTATGACGCTGATGGGTCTTTGGCTAAGCGGTTCAATGTGGGTACTCCGTTTGGAGATTTTCGGGTTCAGACGATGTTGGGTGAACGCGGCGGTGTGACTTATGAGATTGTTAGTGTGCCGTGGAGGAAGGCCGGTGAGGTCGGTGCGTTGGGGCAGCCTCGCGGGGTGAAGGGTGCGGGTCAGACGTTGTTCACAGGTGGGGCTGATCCAATGATTGATCCGTTTGCGGGTGTTGTTACGAAAAAGATTGATGATCCGATATTGAGGGAGGCTCTTGCTATTGCTAAGAATCGGGGGTTGATGGGGGGTGCTGATGAGGCGTTGGATGAGATGCGTGGCGAGTATTGGAAGTTGGCGCATACTGCTACTACTCCTGCTGATCGGCGGAAGTATCAGCAGATGTATGTGGATTCGGTTGCCACGCAGCGTTCGCTGCGTGCAGCGAAGGCCAGCGGTAAGGACTTGACGCGGGATGGGTTCCCGACAGGTAAGGCGTTTGCCAATGTTGANGAGGTTGTGAAGGCGATTGAGGATTGGGTTCAGAAGGTTGCGATTGAGGAGCAGACGACGTTGCGGGGTTTGGCAACGGTTGATAATCCTGCGTTGCGGCGGGTGTTGGAGGATTTGACAGGGTTTGACAGGGCGGGGAAGCCTGTTGCACAGGAGTTCAGGATTGGTTTGTTGGGTGATGAGGTGGCGGGGGTTCCGCAGCCTACGTCGGCGTTGATTGAGGAGGCGTATTTGTTGGATCAGGCGTCTGGTTTGATGGATGCGGCAAGGACGTTGCGTGATCAGGGTATGGAGGCGGATGCGCTTTTGCTTGAGTTGGAGGGGCGGGCTGCTCAGGTTAGTGCGAAGGCAATTGAGAAGTATGGGGATGCTGCGAGTTTGCCGAAGTTTCAGGAGTATCTGCGACGGTTCAATAGTGTGCGGGTGCAGCGCGGGTTTCAGGAGGCGCTTATCGATGCTACGGCTATCCAGTTGAACTCGGTGCCGCCGTGGGGTGCGGGGTGGCGTGTCGGTGGCACGTTGGAGCAGCAGCACGCAGTATGGGCGGGGTTGAAGGGTTTGTTTGAGACGACGCAGCACACGGAGCATTTCCCTTCCTTTGTCAAGCAGTATGAGCGGTTCATCAACTATTGGAAGGCGCAGGCGGTTTCGACGCCGGGTTTCGTGGCTCGTAACGGGTTGGGCGGTATGTGGATGAATTATGCGTTTGGCAATGTCGATATGGGGCAGCATAAGAAGTTTGCTGCGATTTATTGGACGGCGCATCGGGTTGGTAAAGGGAAGCCTGTGGACGGGTTGAGGGAGATGATCAGGGCTTTGATCAAGAAGCAGGTTCTTGAACCGAAGTCGCAGGCGCATGTGGGTATCTTTGGTGTGAAGTCTGTGAGCATCAATGATTTGGATACGGCGCTGCAGGTGTTTGAGGGTGGTATCTTTACGGGTGGTCAGGTTGTGACTGAGGTTTTGCGTGGTGTGCCGAAGAAGTTTGTGCATCAGGGAACGTCGCCGATTTCGGGGTTGCCGGTTGACATAGTGGGCAATCCGTTCTCTGCGGAGTTTGCTCCGTTTAGGGCGATTCGGACGGCGAATGAGTCGATGGAAACGGTGTTGCGTGGCACGTTGGCGTTCGACATTATGCAGAAGGGTGGTTCGTTGACTGATGCGTTGGGCGAGGTGTATCGGCTGCATTTCAACTATGCGGATTTGACGCGGGCGGAGCGTGTGGCTCGTCGGGTTATTCCGTTCTGGAAGTGGCAACGGTCGGTGATTCCTGTGTTGGTGGAGTCGGTGGGTCGGAATCCGACGGCGTGGTCGCGGTTGTATCAGACGCGGGGTGAGATGCAGTTGACGACGAAGCCTGAGAAGAACGCTGTTCCTGATTATTATATGGAAATGTTGGGGATGCGGTTGCCGTGGAAGATGAATGGCAATCAGACGTATTGGATTCCTGATTTGCCGTTTAGGGATTTGTTGCGGTTGGTGCAGGATCCGACTTCGTTGACTCGTATGTTGGCTGAGTCGGCGGCTCCGCCTGTCAAGTTGCCTTTGGAGATTTGGGCGGGGAAGCAGTTCTTTGCCGATATTCCGTTTAGTGGCCGNTTCCAGCAGGTGCCGAAGGCGTTTCGGCATATGCCGTTTTTGATGGAGGCGTTGAGTTTGGCGGGGAAGGCGAAGAAGAATNNGAAGGGTGAGTGGAAGATGCGGGATCACGACATTCACAATATGGAGAATTGGGTGCCGTTCTTGGCGAGGTTCCGTCGCATGTTGCCTGATGAGGCGCGGTATCATCGGCGTCAGGCGGCGTCGATTGTGTCGGCGATCTTTGGGACGCAGATTCGGATCAACGATGAGTTTGAGCAGAGAAATCAGCAGTTGCGGAATGATCGGGCTTTTTCGAAGGCGTGGCAGGATGCTTTAGATTTGGAGATGAGAGTGCGATGAAGATTGTTCGAAGGCATGAGTGGGCGGATCGGTCGCCGCGTGAGGCGTTTGTGGCGTTGCGTAAAGGGCGTGTCAAGGGTGTTGTGGTGCATCATGGCGGTGTGCGTGAGGCACCGGCTGGTGTGGCTGCGCTGAGGGCGTTTGAGGCGCACCATATGGATACGCGTGGTTGGAATGCGATTGCGTACAATTGGTTGGTTGATGAGGCGGGTGTCGTTTACGAGGGTCGTGGTGCTGGTGTGGTGGGTGGTGCGACGCGTGGTTGGAACAGTCGAACGGAGTCGATTTGTTATACGCAGTGGGGTGGCGATGCGGTTCCTGAGGCGGCGAGGAAGTCGATCAGGGCGTTGGTGGATGACATTACCCACAGGTATGGGGGTAAGTTGTGGGTGAAGGTGCATCGTGACTTCGCCGGGACTTCNTGTCCCGGCGATGCTTTGGCTGACTGGGTTGCGANTGGGTGTCAGTTGTCGGTGGGGAATCCTGCCAGCATCGACTGGAACGCCATCACAGCCTTCCTGACGGGCGTGAGAGCCTCTGTAGCGTCCAGACCCCTGTCTAGGCGCCGCAGGAGCCGTGGGGTGGCTGTACGGCTCGCTCAGAGCCATCTACGGGACCGAGGGTTTGATGTAGGGGTGGTTGACGGTATCTATGGTAAGAAAACCCGTGACGCTGTGAAGGAATTTCAGCGTTCGGTGGGTGTGCTGAAGGCGGACGGCGTGATCGGCGTTCGCACTTGGGACGCTTTGTTCATAATGTAGAAGAGAGAGGTACTGACATGCCGAAAGGCAAAGGTTACAACGAATCAGCCATGCGTGGAAAGGCGAAGAAAGACGCCAAGTATCTACGCAACACGGGACTGGGGAACGCCATTCATGGCGGTCGCCCCTTCGGAAAGTAGGTTACGATGCGCGATGGTACGACACCTAAGAAGGTGACAGCCGGTCAGGTTCTGGTCACTGCAGTGAAGCGTGGTGGCGGGATCGGCCATGTTGGTTCTCCGTCGAAGAGCGGNGCGCGGCGTGCGCTACACGGCTGATGCCGAAGCAGCCNAAGAGGCCACAGAAGAAGAAGCCGCGCAAGCCCCCACAGTATTGAGGAAACCTACATGANTCCTGCACTACGCGACAAAATCGAACGCGCCGCTGCGACGTTCNCCCAAGCGTTCCTCGGCGTGTTCTGCGTCACGNACGNATCATCGATTGAGGCAGCATCCGCNGCAGGCGCTGCCGCTGTGCTAGCATTGGTCAAGGCATGGTCGAAAGGCGTGCTGGACCGCAACCGAAGAAGGTAAAACATTTTTATGACCGAAAATACTAT
>JGI25133J35611_10001166_pt1 | contig 14280 bp, 29 predicted proteins | sample ETNvirenome_6_85_FD_35611 | JGI IMG/M metagenome (IMG submission 35611) | reverse complement strand
ACCTGGAGAGTCGAAAGAGAGTATAAGGTTGCCATCCCAGTCCTTCCAATCCTCAAACCCCGGTATCTCGCGAGCAATAGAAATTAAATTCTCCTTATCAAGGTCCTTCGAAACAGACACTCGAATATGTTGAGTATTTTCAGTTAAAAATTTCTTCCAATTTTCCATTATGAGTTTCATTTTTTGTTCACCCCACTTAGTCTTCTATTTATTTTCTTGACCTGCTTTTCCATTGTCATAATTTTACTCTCAAGATCGTCTAAACGATGTTCAGTGGTGTAATAAAATCCGCCCAAAAGGGCAGCGGTGGTAAGAAGTGTTAGTAAAGTTGATATTTCTAGTTTCATGGCGTTTTTATCCTTCCTCGATCGAGAAAACCTTTCCATTGTTCCATGATAACTTTCATGTTATTGTTTCTTAATGGCAGGGGGTGCCACTTATATTTGTTGGGTTCTTGCTCAGGCCGAGGATTGCCCCAAATGAAATCTTTTGCTGCCATAACATAATAAATAGTTGTTAAATATCTATTATGACAACTCTTATTGGCAAGTCCTTATTGCGGTCTTCGGGAGATTTGTCTTCATCTCGAATGTAGTAATCCTCAAGGTAAAGAGCTTCCGGTTCCCATTCTTCTTTCTTCTCTCGGGCTAGCAAAGTTAATATACAATCTTCGTACTTCATTTTTCTTCACCTCCTAAAGTAACTAGAGTCTTGTATGTCATTCAAAGGTACTTTTATTTTTTAATAACACTATGATGATCACAGAGGACACACCTATCAACAGCATTCCAGGATCCATAACACACCTCCCAGTTAGTAAATTTTAACTAACAAAGGCTATATATGCGTACAAATTTTCAAAAAACAAATTATTTTTCCATATTGTCGCAGATGTATTTCCCCTTCGCCCAAAACTGAACGTAAGGTCCTGTAGTCGTTTTCATAGATTCACATACCCACAGTGCACTATCAAAATCTTCTATCTGCAGAACTAAAATTTTACCTTGATATATCTCAGTATCATCAATATAAAATCCGGTTTTTCTTAAATATTCCATATGATTTATGGGGTCGTGGATTACAAGGATATAATCCTCAGGATGGTAGAGGTCGACCCACATATTAATAAGTTCATCGTTAGTCACAGAAAAGCAAATATGAGCTATTTCTCGACTATTTATATCATTCATTACTTTGAGTGCTTGTCTGCGACGGTCTGTGAGGCCCATGCGTTAGGTTTAACGCGACATTCGAAGCCAGCCCCAGCCACATATCCTCTTAACATATCCGAGAACTTAGAAGTGCCGTTATTGGCGTTGAATGGAGAGACATCAACATGCAATTCAATAAGGTCTGGATCGATATCATGTTCATTCATCAAAAATTCCGCAATCTCTACAGATCGAGTCACTTCTTCTGTTATTCTTGAGACCAAAACTTTGTATGGCTTATCGGGCGTGAATTCTTTTGTGAAAAAATACCTTCCCCGTTGATTTCCGCCATGTAAACAAATCGCTGTTGCAAATTTAACTTGCTTGCGGGTCATGAAAGAGTCGGAACCAATGAATATCTTTGAACCTTTATCTATAGATTGTTTAATAATTTTAATTATTTCTTCAAAGGCAACTGCGCTTCCAATCCCTGCAAACCAGTTTAAATTTTTTAATCTACACATAGATTTTAAATATCAGACCATGTATCAAACATCTTTTCCCATGGTACTTCGCCGTCATAGTTGTCATCCATTAACATGTCCCACAACTTATCGACAACGACTTGGGAGTGGTCGTCTCCTAATTTTTCATACATTTCATTCAAATTTGTAAAAGCCTCAGGAACGGTTAGCATTCCTTTGCTTAAATGATCGCATATTAAGCACATTATTTTTACCTCCTTTTTCAACAACGCCAATTTTCACTCTTTTTCTTTGAGCTTTGTTAGTTAATTCTTTTGCCGTAACAATTCCTCGTATAAATTCACGTTTAGTTTCCAATTCAATTTCAAAAGTTCTTTTTAGTTTTGGATTCACGATAATTGCAAAAGTAACCCAAAAAGTAAAAAGGGAAATGGCAGCTCCTAGCACCATTCCCCACATCAATAAACTAGTCATAATTCACCTCTCAGTAAATTATATTTTACTATTGTAGATCCTAAAAGTCAATCTTCTTTTTTTAAAAATTCTTTTAGGATCTCATCAAGCATTGAATAAATTATCGATTTTTTCAAAAGCCTCTTCTCCTGAAGGCGCTTTTTCTCTAATTCTAATTCTTTTTTGACAATATTTCTCAAATTTTCCATTTGCAAACCTTCCCCGCCTTCTGGAGCGACCTCTGAGGCTTGATATCCACCCTCTCTTGTAAGACCGTATGTTTGAAAGACTTTTACCAGCCCCTTTATCGCTTCTGGGTTCAATTCAAAGTCGCTTCTTTTGAATGCGTTCTTTATTCGCACAACTGTCTGCTTTACCGTTTGTTTTCTATCGCCTTTAGTGAATTGGCCCAACAATCCCTTAGTCGCCTTGTCTATCACTGCCTTTAAGCTTTTGGTAACCCTGGCAGCTTTGATAACGCCGGCAGCCTTTAGGGCTTTTGCCGAATCATTGTAAACACTAGCATCTACCGTAAAATACGGTTCAGGTTCTTTTTTACTCTTGCCTCGAATCGCTTTTTCAATATCTTTGTAGCTAGCAGTTTCGGGATCCAATGCTCGACGTGTCTTTTTGAATTCTTTGTCCAAATCATCAGTCGAAGGGCTCGATCTCCTACCAGAAATTGCATTATCTTGAGATTTTTTCATTAATTCTCTTTCTTTATCTCTCAAATCTTGTTTTCTTCTGGTTGCGATATAAATTTTTGTACCATCGTCATCCATCCGAGCCAAACCAAGACGCGTTGCATCTTCTGGTGGTGTATCAGGTGGGGGAGGAAGATCTTCAATTCCGGCATCACCTTGCACAACGTTAATATATTGATCCCAAACTAGTCCCTGTATTTCTTCCGGACTGGGTGGCGACTGAGGTTCTTCGCCTCCTGTTTCGGGCTCTATAACAGCTCCTTCGACCGGTTTCATCTCAGCAAACAAGTCTTGTAGCTTTTGAGCGCGGGATGACTTTCTCCCTTTCAATCTGGCCAAATACACACCGCCCGCTGCAGCTGCGAAGGCAACACCGATCATTCCAAGCGCTCCAGAACCAACAAGAGCAGTGCCGGCACCTACTTTCGCAGCTCCAGCACCAGCTAGCTGTTTAACAACCGTTTTGCCGGTTATTTTAAGCACTGATTTACCAGCCATTGTGACTGGGCCGGCTTTTAGGCCTAGGAGATTAGTCAAGCCGCCCTTAAATGTTCCCGCTCCACTAGCTCCTTGGGCCAACATTTCTCCGAAACTTGGATCTGACTGAGAAACAAACTGTACAAATTCTTGTGAAGGGGCAGTATCGTTAATAACATTGAATATATTTTCTGATGGGTTTTGCTTTCCAAACTCGTAAAGAAAATTCATCATCTTCGATCCGCCGGCAGAGTCGGGCATTGCTTGTGATATGCCGCCCATGACATCTCCGGCACCTGATTTTGTAACATCTCCAAGCTTATCGATCTGAGATGCAAAATCACCAAAAGTCTTGGCTGTACCTCCGCCACTGGCTTGGCCAAGTGTAGATAACAGCCCATTTTTGCTAGCGGCTAATTTAACTGTTTCACCTAACTGCGCTTCTGCAGTACTGGTAATTTTAGTGACATCTTTGGTCTTCATAACTGCTTCTGGCATATCTCCAAGCCCAGAAGCCATGGCTACATAGTGTGCTATGGTAAATCCAGCACCGAGACCTAAAAGGATCCCAGGGAGTAAATTGCTTTCTAATTCTTTAAAAGTTTGAGTTTTAAAATCTTCTTTTGCACCGAATTTGGCTTTTGCTCTTAAATCTTCTTCGCCTTCTTCTTGACCCTCATTGAAATGTTTATAAACATCAGCCAGTTTTCTGTCAGAATAAAACTCAACAAGATCTTTAAGGTCAGAAATCATCTCATTAGCAGCGTCAGGGATTATATAGCCTTCTTCATCAGGTTGTTTTTTGGTGGCATTTACAAGAGCATCGTAGGCATTATATATACTTGCAACGCCAACTGCAAAATCTACTTCAGATTTGGTATTGGGGAAACCTTCATATTCAGATTCAAGTTCATCTTTTAACTTCTTAAGGAATTCGTTGGATGTTTTATCAACTAGGGATTGAACATATTCTTCAGCAGCTGCTTTGTCTTTTTTACTACGAAACCAATTATTTAGACTGCCGGCCTTTGAAACAACATGCTTTAAACTTTCCCAAGCGCCTTCATCGATTTGTTCAGGATGCTTATAGTTTCTTATTCCTTCTTTCACTAAAAGACGAAGTTCTTCAATGCGCATATTTTTTTATCCTTTAATTTTGGCCAGTTTCTTAAGTCTTGAAACTTGAGATTCGTGGAGAGCATAAGGGTTTTCCAGGCCTGTCCCGGCTGCAGCTTTAACATCACCAGCTGCGTCTTGCGCCGCTTCAACGCCCTTGCCGGCAAAACCCATAAATGTTTGCTTTGATTGTTTCTTAATTTCTTCATATACACCAGCATTCGTAGCTGTTTCAATCATATCTAGTTGACTTTCAATATCATACGATGTCTTGAAAGTATCAACTACCTTGCTATATGCCTTATCTGATATATCATCTTGTTCAAGAGGAATCATCCCTCTTGCTTTATCTATATAGCTCATCACTTTACTGCTAGCAGCTTTGCTACCGGCAGCACTCTTAAGATCTGTGAGCGCTGACGTCCCTACTGTTTGCATTTCACCTAAAACGCTCTCGGCGGCCCGGGCCAATTCACTAACACTGTTTTGTCCCTGTTTGATGGCTTCTTGTGAAAAGTCTTCGACTCCTGCTCCGCCGCCCTCAACGGTCTTGATTACAAGTTGACCAACATCTTTGATGTTTTCATTAACATCATTCATCATCAACTGCATTGCCTTTACCATGACGTCATTACGAATTTCTTTCCCTGCATTATCAACAATACCGCATCCTTCTAAGAAAAGCTTCTTTCTTTCTGTTATTATTTGAGCAGAACTCATACCAAGAGTAAAACCGACAGCCGACTCGGCACACATTCCAGCTACCATTTCACCGGTATCATCGATCGACATCATGTCTGAAATACCCTTGGTGGTCTCNGTTAGTGCTTCATTGGCTGCGAAAAGCCCACTAAGCGCATAAGTAGCTCCAATCATAAGAATGGTGATAGATATACTCGCCAAAATAGGTGCCATGATCGCTGCTTTACGTGCAGCCTCTTCTCCCTTGGCTCCACTCATTTTAGCCAACATCATCGCGACTTGAACAAATGGGGTCATAATGGTTTTCATGATCGGTGGAATTTTTTCACTAAAAGCTGNTTTGATTCTAACCATAATAGAAGTAGCGTTAGCCTCTTCAGGCGGCTTTTCTCTTTTTGCCCGGGCAGATGCTATAGCTTTGGCGGTCATTTTAACCAAAGGCATAACAATAGCCTGAATGAGTTGTCTTATAATTAANCTCTGAATACCTTTAGATACCTTTAAGCCTATTTTAAGGCCCTTGTCGATTAGCTTGAGAACAGCGATGAGCAACCCTTCAGAAAAAGCACCCTTGATTGCATCTATTGCACCTTTAACCTTTTCTTTTCCTCTTTGTGCTAAACCCTTCTTTCTACCTTCGGCATCATATTTATCAGTTTCACCGCCTGCTTCAAGTTCAGCAGCTCTTTTTGCCCAATCAACCTCAGTTAAAGGTTGGTCTTGGAAAAGGGAGGCTTCATACACGAGAGAGGAGTTCAATATTTCATAAAATTCATCGTTAACACGCCCAGTGGTGGAATCATAATGCTCTTCCAGCAATTCATCAAAATTGCGAGCTTCAAATTTTTCTTCCCCGGTCGACTCATCAAGAATTGGCACGAATAAATCATCTTTGTGGTTATCGTAGTGTTCACGAATGTCACCAGACATACCTTGCAAGGCGTCTGTTTGAGCTTTTTTTACGCTTTCGATGTTTTCTTTGAGTATCTTTTCTTGCTTTTTGAGGGTTTTCTTAAGTTCGGTGCGAAGTTGGCTTTCAACAAGCCCGCGGATATAAGTTTCAGATCGGTGCATAGACATGGAGTGCCTCCTAGAATTTGTCTTCGTAAATAAATAGCTTTCGTCAGGCTAAAACGCGACGATTTTTTTTCGCGATTTTTTCGCCGAATATTTTTTTTACCTAAAGCTAGGATCNTTACGACTTTCCTTAACTTTCGGCATAAGATCACGTTTAAGTCTTAGTAGCCGATCAAACTTGACTTTTTGCCGAGCGTCGGTATAAAGAACTTGAGGTTTCTTAACTTTACCATTGATAAGGAGATCATTAAAGTTATAAAACCTAACTTTGTCTTTTGGTTCAGAAAAAGCAGTGCCGACAAGGAATACAAGTACCACGAACATGGTAAAAACAAGGGTAACAATTTTTTTCATTCATCTAAGCCTCCTACGGGGGGGAGGTTTTGTACTCTTTTGGCGCATAACAGTCTTACACTCTATTTTTTTCGAGATGTCTAAAGTTCTTCTGTAGTTGACAATAAGAAGACAAAGAGTGACAAAACTGATAACGCCACTAAGCAAACATGAATTACAAGAAAGGAACTCAAATATAAGATCCACAATGAACCTCCCAGTATGTGTGTGTATCTAAAGTAATTACATGTTCTGAAATATTATTTTTAGGTTTTTTTTGGTACCCGGTCATCGGCGTAACTTTTTGACTTTTCGAAAAACCTGAGGGTTTCATTTAGGTTGATCCCTTGTGGTATGTGGATTGCTGGAAATATACCATGGATCAGGAAGAACGTTCCCGTGTAGAGCATTCGCATGCCTATTCCGCAGGCAAACCTCATATGGCTCCAATAGGTTTCATTATTATCTGCTAGGTGGCCCATATATCAAGCTTCATCAAATGCTCGAAGAATTGGATCCACTTCTTCTTCTTTGGCCGGTGGGCGGCGATAGAGCGGCTGGACCGCTCCCATTTCTATCAAGACGTCCAAGCTGTCTTCATCTAGTCTACCGGTGAGTGTCTCTGATGGGCCCAGTCGGTTTACTTGTACATCGACATTGAACGTTCCGTCCTGCAGGATCACTAGGCCCGAACTCGCGAACAACTCTGCGGATCCGACTGGCCGGGCATTGGTACCAAGCCGGCGAGGGTGCGACTCGTTCATTAGTTTTTTCTGCCTCTTTTTCGACTTTGTAAATCTCAACTTGATTTTATGTGATTTGCTCATGGGGGATCTCCTTTTCATTTTTTTGATTTTCCCGTTGTTTTAATTAGTCTACACTCTGTTCTTAAATCTCAAAATTTCTCATCCGTATCGAGCATGTACCTGCGCGCCGTCAGAGCATTGACGCTTTCCCCCGGACATAGAATCGGGTCATAGGGGGGAGGGGGGGTACCCGTATGTCATTGATATTATTATTGTTTTATCTTTTTCTTTTTAATACTCTCGACAATCAATTGACGATTGGGCTGGCAAAGTAGAGCAGCGCGGACAGCGTCAACAACATGACGGTGAGACAGAAGGCGCTTAACGCTATGAAATTATTCATCTTAATCCTCGACCGCCAAACTCCTGACGCCGTCAAGATCATGACAGCGCCAAAGAGATGACGATTAGTTAGGGCGTCAATCCCTTGACATCGTTAGAAAGATTACGTTGACAAGCTAGAGTGTATATGTATTAAATCCTCGGACTCGTTACGCTTTCCNTGCTGACTGTTAAGAAATTAACATTCAATTAAAACATATGCGTCAAGAGTGTGACGCCCTAACGCTCTCATCCGGGTACAACCAGCCAGGGCAACGCGGCGAAAAATATACAAAGCCCAACGCCTAAAGACGTCAAAGCAAAATCACATAGTAGGTTCATCATCGTTGGGCTGTTCTCCTTCAGTGTTAAAGCCTATAGGGTTATTAGACCCTGAAAGCTCAGAGGGTAATTCAACGCCGGAGTTCTGTAACTCTATGACATAGGCGGTCATGCATACGGCGGCTGCGGTGTCTGGGTCTAAGGTCATCAGTTTCTTTTCAACATTCTCTTCTGATACATTGTTTATATACCATGCGAGTCTCAAGATTGTGTGACCATCGGCGTTTTCAGACATTTATTCTCTTAACCTCTCAGCCTTTCTTTTTGGTAGTGCTCCAGGCTTTTCTGATTTTCTTCTTCGCTGTCGATGTTCTGCGTTTCTTACTCATCGTCGTTGGGGCCTTTCAAACTGTCGGACCTTACCCAACGCATGCGCCCATTCTGGAACCTTACNAGAGTTTCGCGCCCGTTGCGGCGCTGTTCAATAACGACGGCGCGGGATTCGCTTGGAGTCGTCGCATCCATGTTTTCAATAAATTGTCCCTTGTTCATGTTTACCATTCCCCCGCGTCACAGTAATGNGTGACTTCACAATGAGATAGGAACATAACACGGGGCGGAACATCGAGGCAATCGGGCCGGTAAATCTCACCCCACGGGTCGCATAGGGTAAAGAAGTAAATACCATCATAGCACTCAACTTGCGTGTGCCTATATTCAACTGACTCTTCAGTGCAATACTCAACCGGTCCATACTCATCATCGTAATACACAGAATCGGATGGCCCGAATTCAACAACGCAACCAGACGCCAGCAATAGCGCGGCAATCAATAGAAAAAAGCGGTTCATTGGTTTGCGTCCCTTCTCGCCTTCTTATGGGCGATTAAATCAGATACGGACATCACCAGCGTTTTAGCTGGCAAGCGGTCAAGGCGTTCATGCTTACGAATCAAAGCGCGGGCCTGGGTTTTGGTCACTGGTTGGTTGGTAGTGATACGACCGGTCCAGATGAACCCGGTTTGTGTATCCTCATTGCCTAACCTATAGAAAAACTCTCTATTCATGGTCTCAACACCTTAAGAAAAAAACTCTCGAAAAAAATCCGCGAAACCCCACCGAATCGCGAAATGACCAACCCCGTGTTGGTCGCCCGACTAGCAAGGCGGGTTTATTAGCTAGTCACACCGTGCGCCTTACTTGGACCGCGTGTTATTTACGGGCAAGTTCGGCGTTGTTCGCATCGATGAAAGCGGACATTTGACCGGAAGAGATAACTTCTTCAATCAATCGCTCCCACTGGTTAGCGTACAGGGTAAGGGGAAACCGGCTGTTCAGGCCGTAGACACTCACAGCACCCTTGGCGGATACCTTCAAGCGCAGCATCTTGCGGGCTTCGGCTTTGAGGGCCTTTAACTCGGAAGCGGCTGCTTCCAATTCCGCTATGCGGGCCTCCATGTTCTGCTGAATCTCAAGAGCGGCGAAACCGTTGTTATTGGTGTTTGGCTTAGTCATGGCAGTGACTCCTTCTTAATTAATGGGGCTTTTGCCCCGTTTGCGTTCTGTATATTAGACGAATCGGAACCCGTCTTATTCAAAAAAAAATTAAAAAAAGTGAAAAAAAATGAAAAAAGTTTAAAGTTACTTCGTCGGCCTGTTCTCATTGTTTGGCTGCTTCACTGGGCGCGTGACGCCGTGAGCATGCGGACGCTTTGCACGTCTAGGCGTTAAAGAATAGCGAGCGGAAAATGACGGAAAGCGAATCATGCTTTAAAGTCCTTTGAGGCTTTGCCCCGTTTGCGTTCTATACATTAGACGAACGGGCGCGGTTTCTATTCAAAAAAAAAGTGAAAAAAGTGAAAAAAAATGAAAAACCCAATAAAATCAGGCTCTTACACCAATCAGTCTACGATGTCGGCCCANATGCGAGCCTTNCCAACGTGTTGACTGGTAGTCATGGACTGGTANCCGTGCCGACCCTTGGCGGAGTAGTCACGGAGCACCTTAACACCCTCGGAAGTGTCGCCTATCTGCAATTGATAAGAAAACAACTTGATACCATCAGTCCAGAAAGTGCCGCCATGGTTACATGCTGCTTCACCCAGTGACCATGCACGGGGGATTTGATTGTTCGTTCGCTTCTTCATTGTCTCCAGTCCTCCACACCGTCTAAGCAGTGTTTAACGTCGATTCCTATCATGTGATGCTCGGTACCGTCTTTCATCGTCACCCATGTTTGGCGGTTATCAGTACCGCGACCGCGCACACGCATCGAGCGGATATCATGGGCTACAATGCCGAAATCCTGCTCGAAGTCCAATTGACGGCGCAACTGTGCCATCANATCGGCTTGTTGTTGTCTTCTGTTTTCGATTGCTTCAAACATATTAGTAATTCAGNGGCTCACTTCTAAAATCTTCAATTGCACACTCGCGGAGCAATTCTGTGCTTTCATCGTCATAGCAGGCAATTCCGCGCGATTCAAGATATTGAACCAAATCGCCGCGACTCATGCCTTCAATGGTTTGTTCATCCATGGCGAGAAACTCGCCGCTGCACGTCTCCATATAATTGGTCGCTGTGCTTCCAGGGTGTAAATATCGAGACATTTTTTCTTTTCTCCCGTTTTGCGTTCATCCATTAGACGAAATGGCCGGGGTTTTATTCAAAAAAAAGTGGAAAAAAATCAAAAAAAATGAAAAACTCAATGATTTCAAGGACTTAGGAGCAATTTGGAATTTTCCCTGGCGGGCAATCGCCCTTTAGATGGTAGAGGCATTCCATGACTAGAATTCTCGTGTCTGTGTCGAAGGCTGTCATGACCATTGACCTTTCTTGCACTGGTAGCTTGATAAGCGCCCTTGCAATCTTGTTTGCGTCTTTCTTGTCCATCACATCATCCCTTCAAAGAATAGTTTAATCTTCATAAGTAGTCTAACAGTCTCTTGCCAGCCAACGGCGCAACCTATCAAGAAACCAGAACAAAACAATAAAAACTCTTTCATATCAATCCTTCCCATGAATGTACAGCACATTAGTCCGATACCATCGAGGGGCACTCATGCCGGGAAACTTGCACTTTACCAAGTTATCAATCAGGCGATCTTCATCGGGATGCTTAACCGACAACACCAGAGCGGTACCGATGGGGCCGCTGTCCAGCGTATGAGAAACCAAGTCACCTACTTTAACGCGCATAATAGTGGAACCTTCCAGTCTCTATAGCTTGGATAAAAGACTTTTCTGGAGCATAATCAAACTTCATTCTCATTGCTGTCAGGTTTCTGGATGGTGGGGAGCGCAAAGCATAAATCCATCCGTTGTCTCTTTTTTCTACCAGAACACCTAAAGCTAGGTGTTCTTTGAAGTAAACCATATCTCCAGGCCTTAACTCAATCTTTTCTCTCACTGATTAGCTCCATCCAATCGTCTTTATCACAGACACTGAGATCTTCATAGGTGGCAAGATAGTTATCAAACCACATAACTAACATTCTTTTTCCGAGGTGGGGAATGCCGGGGTCAATCTCTTTTTTGAGACAAAGGCCAAGGGCCGAATCTTTTCCGCACGGGTCCAGGCCACGATACCTAATCAAATCACCGGGCTTCATTTAACAACACCAGCATATCTTCGCGAATCACGCGGGGGCCAAGGCCAGAAAACGTAACTTCATACCAATCTCCTAGCGCCAGAGTGTATACGTGACCCACCCTTAAAGAAGTGATGACACCTAGCATACCGTACCACTCTGGTCTGAGTGTTCCACCTTCAACCTTTACCAAATCACCGACTTTCACTGATAACTCCCGTAAGGTAAGCGGCGTTGTACCACCAGTCGTCTGAACTTGTTTTTGTTAACTGTGAAAAGAAAATTCTGTGTGTATACACCTTAGATTCTTCATCAATATCCAGAAGAATACCCACTCCGTAGAGGCTATGATTCACTAAATCACCGACTTTCACTGACCACCTCAAATTCATTTGGCCTGTACCTATAAGCTGGATGGCCAGATCCAGCATAATAAACCACAAGCCAATAGCCGTGAAACGCTGGGTTTGGTCCACGAGCTTCGACGTGTCTCCCAACAATAAGACCGACTGTACCCTGCTGGTATGGTTCGATTCGACCGAAACGCTTTTGNACTAGATCTCCAACCTTCATAGCTTGACTAACTCATCTTTTCTGTACCACTCTCTCTCAGAGTCGCTGTGGTCTGTCCATCGAACCTTTATGCTGGCAAGAATGAAATTATCGGAGCACCTATCGTCCGAAACGGCAGTAACAATGCCTGCTTTACCAATTCCTTTACTGGTATTAGCACTGGTAAGCCAGAATCGGACCAAATCACCTACTTTCACTGACCAACTCCGCGCTATTCTCTATCTGCCTGCCAAGTTCAATGTACCTGCCATCGACAAGAACGCGCCAATCATACTCAAGGCAATGGCAATCGGGCCGAGGAAGTCTCTCTAACAGAAGGGCAACACCAGTAGGTAAACCCCAATGGTTTCGCGTCCCTTGCGGAAGCTCCACTAAATCACCGACTTTCACTGATTAACTCCACATGATTGACTCCGAACCTTGCATGTTTGTTGCCGTCGATGAGAATATGTAAGGTAGACCTATCTCGGTCGTCACCTTCCTGGTCACCATAGCCGTAACCTATTACCAATCCGACGCGCTCACTCCACCAGTAGCGGTCCTCTTTCGGGCATTTTACCAAGTCACCGACTTTCACTGATTACCTCACACTCTTCTTCAATATACATTGGCCCGAATTTAATTATCATACCATTGGGGCACAATACTTTGTACTTAACACGGTGGCTGCGATCAACCTCAAGAATTAAGCCTGCGCCATCGCCGGGATACGCTCTTTCTGTAATAAGGTCACCGACCTTTGGTATGACTGACAATTTCCAAGTTCTCCGATGACTCTGCGAATCGTTCTCCGTTATCCCAGTGAACGAAATAATATTTTGGATTCTCGTCATATATGACACCGCGTTGTCTGAGATGGGCTATATCAGGCAAGTAATTGCTGCGAGCATTCCAGGCAATCATAAAATCAGACCACCTGACTACATCTCCGACACTCTTCATTGTGGTGCTCATCTTTTCTTTTTCAGACTGCTCAACTGTAATACCCACCGGTGGCCAGCCTCTGATACAACAAACGCCGCACCCTTATCATAGAAGCCCGTGACAACGCCGAAGATGCCAGAGGGATTTTCTTTTTCTCTGGAAGAGAAGTACTCTACCCTATCGCCTATCTTAATCTTCACTGTCTTTCTCCACTAGGCAAATGTTCATGTGAGTGTCTGACATATCAACGAAGGATTCGGCCTGACCATCGTAGAATACGTGTGTGGTCTGCTTAGTCGGGTCGCTCTGCCACCTGACAGAGACTACATCACCGGTGCGGATTCGGTATGCATCCTGATGGGGCATAAGCTCTTGGCCACCTTCGTCTGGAATCTCCAACCTAGTCACCTTTGTGACTGTACCCAACCCTTCATCTTTGGACTTGACAAGAGTACCTAATGCNATTGCTACCATGCTATTGCCCTTTGCACATACATATCGCTCCCATAGAATCCGCCGCGTTCTTCAATGTCATGGCTTTCTTCGCCAAGCCTGATAAAGTGATAGTCCTCATCAGGAATTTGTTGCAATAGACTCTCCATCCTGTCAATTTCGGGGTATCCCTCATACCATTTGATATCACACCAGTGGAGCTTGCCACCCTTGTCTTCTTCGTTTATGTTGATAGTATTTTCACATTCACCAACAAGTGTACGCATTGCAGGCTCATGTTCCATGATTGCGTTAAGCAATCTCACTGCATGATCCGTGAAGGCGATAGCTACTTCTGATCTGTATCCCACTACCCGCACCTCAATGAAGCAAAATCAACTTCATGCTTATTCTGTTTCGGTGGCAAATGAATGTCTCTGTTTCTCATCGCTTTTACTGCACCGGAGACTTTTTGCGTCATGGCTGGTGTCCACCGTGTTCCCCAGAGGGGGCGCTGGCCGAAGTCGGTATCATAGATATCCTTCGGCTTTATCTGAGGAAGGCCATAGGAAGGGTGATATTTCGGGAATGGCTTAAACGAGTATTTACTTTGATAGTGAGACTTGAGGTTTCCCCAGCTATACTTATCGTTTAATAGTGCATTCACAACATCGGAGTGTGTCTCATTCTTGGCATCGTTCCAAGCAGCGAGAACATCACTATAAAATTCTTGTTTTGTAAAAGGTCCGTATCCCATGATTTCCTCGTCAATTAAAACAAATAACAAAAGTTGTGGAGCATCCGAGACTCGAACTCGGAACCAGCGGATTAAAAGTCCGATGCGCTACCAATTGC
>JGI25133J35611_10001156_pt1 | contig 14348 bp, 22 predicted proteins | sample ETNvirenome_6_85_FD_35611 | JGI IMG/M metagenome (IMG submission 35611) | reverse complement strand
TGTACAGCATCGGCGACATCAACGCCTTCATCCCAGAACTTCGCTCCTGAGCGACCTACTGCGCGCCTACCTAATTTAACAAGTGAGCCAAGCACGCCCTCAACAATTCCATCCAGGTTTTCCATCACATGCTTTGTCTCTTCTATAATATATTGTTTGATTACACTTTCATCAACCCTTTCAACCCTTCCACTAATCGTTTGTCCAATCCCACGCATTATATCTTGTTGGTCGGCGTCTGAATATAATCTCAGGGCCCCCATAGCTTTTGCGATATCAATATCTTTTTGTGCCATATCTTTAAACTCCTTATTTTCTGGTCTTTCAAATTCCGTCGCTGGTTCTGTCGCAGCTTGATAAATTCGTGGTGCAGCAGCCATACCAATTTCAGCTGCAGCGCCCGCGCCCAATCCTAGGGGAAGCGTGGCCGCATCAATGACATATCGAGGATGGATTTTTAACCTACCTCTTGTCGCATCTTCAGCACTCTTTCCTTGTAGAGGAAAACCAAGCATGCCCTGACTTGGTTCCATCATCAACTCCGCCAATAAATCTTGTATCTCTTCTCTAACAATCTTATTTATATCTTTCATTTCATTCATCGCTCTTTGNTTATACATATCTTCCCAGTCTCTAAAAACAAGATTTCCTCGCTCATAAGCTTCTCTTTCCATTCCTCTTAGATGGTCATCNCTTTGTGCGTAACCTGGGCTGNTATCTAATTCTCTATCAAAATCTCCACGACAATTTTGTGTATGATGCACAAGCTCGTGAGATAAGGATCTCATAACATCTTTTGGGTGCCGATTATCAGTAAATAAAGTCACAGCCATCTCTTCTGGGTCATAAAAAGCGGTCTTTCCAAGCATGTTTTCGGCATTCTCAGAGTCTGACTGAAAGATAATCATAACCGGTTGGTCGAAACCCATTTGCTCCTGTGCATATGGGAAGAAATCCTCAGCCATCTTTTTAAGGCCTGTTAAGCTGTCGACGGAATTATTTACAAACTTGCAACTCATAGATATTATAAGTAGTTATTAACACTGGATAAAGAGTATTATAATTATTCGCTAGAAGTAGAACATGCGGTGTCTTCTAAAACTTCCATTAAGTTATTGAACATTACATTTATATCATCTGATAAAAGGTACCATGCTCCAGCTTCTCCGGCCATCGTGATAGGCTCCCAGCCAGTGGCGAAAGACACCCAAGCTCCGTTGAGAACTTTGTTTCCAGTTGAATTCTTGGTGCTCTCCGGTGAAAATACAAAAACTTTGAGGTCTTCAACGCCGTTGATTGCTTTAACCAAAATCTCTTGAGTTATTGCATCGCCCTTTGTATTGGACTCACCGGGAGGGGTTAAGAAAGACTGGCCTTGCTCGTCCGTAAATACTACAACAACTCTGTGAGCATCTTCTCTCCAATTAATATTGAAAGAGGGAATGGCCGGATCTGAAATATTTGTATATCTCCATATAAGATCGGATGTTTGATATTCTAGATTCGTTGGGTCACAAACATTGTCAATTGATAGGTAAATCGCGTCGTAAAGGGGTTCATAACCGCCGTTAAGACTCATTGAATCAATTGACTGTACGGATGCCAAAAAGGCGCTAAAAGGACCCAGGTTTGTCTTTAAAGTAAGCTTTTCTTTGTATATTCCGGATCCAATGTCATTATAAGGTCCAATAATCAAGGACCAGTTAATATTAGGTTCATCTTGGTAGGATAAGGAGAACGCCACAAGGGCGCCAATAACAGCATCAATCTCCTGTTGCATAGAGCCTGACAGGTCGACAATAAACACAATATCGGTTTCTGATAATTCTTCTTCAATTATACCATCACAGTCGTCATCTTTTCCATTACAAATTTCTTCTTTAGGCAGGACTTCTCCTTCACAGTGATCTTCAACAAAAACTTCTCCAAAGACATTGACTGGTACCATACTCCCCCACTGACCTGCGACACATGTGAGCAATCCCGGTAAACATTCACCAACGTTTAAAGTTTCCGGTGGTCCTGAATAACAGCCTTTTGTGAGACCCTCATCAATTACAAAGTTACAATTGTCATCCCAATTATTACAAATTTCAGCAATGATAGTCCCCTTTTGCGGATCACAGGGTTGAGTGTTAAAGATCATACATGCTGGCTTACAAGGAGTCATTTGAAACTCAGTACATTCTGGAGTTTTGCATTCACAACTTTTATATCCTTGCCCGCAAATAAGAGGATCCTCAAAACAAGGTACAAGAATACCAACGTCTTGGATACTGCACTCACAGTCAATTCCATCATCTACAAGACCATTGCAATCGTCATCCTCCCCATTACAAATTTCTGGCCATGGCTGCTGAGCAGTACATAAAGACCATTGACCAAATATACAGGTCTCATAGCCTGTTTCACAAACTGTCTCACATTGTTGGATAAGATCTTCATCAATATCTCCATCACAATCATCATCTACCCCATTACACCATTCTTCTGGCACAGGGCCACACTCGTCACAAGCATTTCTTTGTCCTTCGTCAATCTCTCCATCACAATCATTGTCAAGGAAATCACAAATCTCTTCACCGGGACCTTCAGCTTCACAGATAAGTTCTCCATCGACACAATATGCTGGCCCGATTCCACAAACAGTTTCACATGTAAAGTTGCCCTCATCGATTTCACCGTCACAGTCGTTGTCTTTACCGTCACAGATTTCTTCCGTACAAGGAGAACATTCAGTTAACTGTACCTTTCCTTTGTCGCAATAAACATCTTGAATCCCGGGACCACCATCTTCTGTCTGACAAGGTTGGTTCGACTCAAGCAGAGGATCCAATGGATCACAATCATGTTGCCATCTACAATTTGATATGTCTATAATTGAATGATCATCACAAGTATCAAGCCAAGCCTCTGCGATCCAGTATTCTGTATAGGGTGGACAACGAAGGAATATCTTTTTTAAGCAGTCGTTTTTATATTCGTCTGAAAAATCAGCCAAAGGGTCATGAATTGGAATATCTATGATAGTTAACACGTCAGGAATGGGTGGAGGCTGATCATCTGGCCTGGTATTCTCCGGTATTGGCTGCTTTACTGGTGTTGGGTACCAATCTGAGCCGCAACTTATCAGTAAAATCGCAAAAATCATGTATTTTAGTGTTTTAAATACCATATAAATAACTATAAAATAACCGCCAAAAAGTATAAATTGAGGCAAAAATAGACAAAAAGTGACGTTAAAAGACCTATTTTTGCCAATAAAAGGCGTCTATATCTCCAAAAAACGAAACATGCTAGTGAAACTGCAGTAACTTTAACCATTATAAACGAAAAAACCCCGTGATTTAGGAAATATTCCATCACGGGGTTAACTTCTTTGGCTAAATTTAAAGGTACTAGTGTTGCAGTAATGTATGCGTCAAACATATTGAGTAGAATGAGAAGAAAAAGGCATCTTATTACATTCCGATCACTCATTATCTGGCATAAGATCGATTATAATGACCTTATTTTCTTCCTTATCTGGCTCTTTTTCTTCTAAAAGCCTCATATGTTTGTCAAAAAGTAGCATATTTTCATAAAATGGGTACTCAAGATAAATAAATCGTGTATTTTCATCGTACATTGGCAGTACCCCTTAAAGTAACTATGTGATTAAACTGTAAAAAAGCTAAATTTTATCATTTTATAGTGACAAAATATAAATTTTCCCCCTGTGGAGTGAAATTTACGGTTAAATTAGGCGCCGCTAGCAGCAGAACAAAGGTTTCCCCGTCATATTCCTTAAAAGTGTGTGGTTTGAGCCTAGAAGACGTGTTTCCGGCCGAATAAATGAGTATTTCCTTCAAATCCCGGTAATTTATATGAACAAAATACTCTGGATGGTCAAAATCTCTTGATTTTGCCTGAATTCTAACATTTGGACCCAATATTTGATGCAAAATGCTTAAATCATATTGCATTCTTTGTTCTAAGCGTCTTCTTTGGCGATCATACGGTCTAGAGTACCTTAATTGGTCGACCATAGTGTGTAAATCTGGATTATATCGTCTTTTTTGCTGATTTGGGTCGACTTGGGCCACTTGTGGTGATTTATTGAAGGGATTTGACCAAGAAAAGTATGTATGTGTCCTGGAATACACATCTGCGAACCTTTTTGCCATGTTTTGAACGATTTTAGCCTTTTTATGGCTATTATTAACAAAATTTTGTATAGAAACGTGATAATTTGGCCCTTTTTGTGGATCCGAGACACTTTTTTGTAAAATATCGGCCAAATGTGGTGCAAAAAGCATGAAAGAACTACAAGAACTACGTATAAACTGCCCTGAGTTCTTACCGCAACCATAGTCTTGGCGAATTTTTCGAAAAATATTTGATTTTCTTGCAAGTTCTGGTGAGAACTTTGTTATTTTGTACATTAAAGCTGCTGAAACAAAGGGGTCAATGCCATATTTCCTTGCTTGCTTTGATGTTGTTATACATGCTTCATATGAAGTATTAAAATCTGCATGTAGTTCTAAATGTAAAGCGCGGCCATGTGGATCCAAACCGGTTGATTCGGGTGCCAACAAAGCCGCGCAGAAGGATAAAATCTTAATCATACTATAATTTTAGCATGAAATAAGATTAATTTTAAATTTACTCGCCGTTTGGAGAGAAATTCTCGTTTACATGACCACAAGCGGTGCATTGAAACGTTTGAATAGGTACAAGACGTTCGTCTCCTGTTGGTGAAAGTAAAGCTGAGAGCTTTTTAATCACAAAAACGGGTGTATAAAGGTGTCCTTCACACTCATCACATGTGATATTCTCGGTTGCTGAGAGATCAACCTTAATAGATTGACCTGCTGGTTGGTTATCGTTCATTTTTATTCCTTTTTTTTATTTGAAGACTCGGTTTCTTGCATCGTCTAAGCTACGTCCCATAAAATCTCTCTTAATGTGTAAAAGACGGCCGAATGTTGCTTTATAACGTGAGCTATAAAAGGATGCCTGTGGTTTACGAATTTCTCCATCGATAAGTTGATCTGAAAAGTCGTAAAACTTAGATTTGATTTCTCCATCGGGTGCCGCGGCAGCTGAAGAAGGGATTAGAATCGCGATTGCTGCGAAGAGTAGTAGAATTGTTTTAATTGTGTTCATAAGAACCTCCTAATTGTGTATATTCTTAATATAACACACAATGCAAATAAAAGCAAGTCTTATTTTACTATTTTTCAGTTGATTTGTTAATTATTTTGTCTAATTTGTTTAATGTTTCTGTAGCCTGGCCTTCTCTGTGCTCAATAACCTCTCCGCCAGCTTTAGAAAATGGTTTTCTATACTTTTCCATATCATCAATTAAGATATTCGGTGTACCGTCTTCTTGTAAAGCTTCGGAATATTTATCAGACCTTAAAATTATTTTAGATTGTGGAAATTGAGAGTCAAAATTAGCAATCCAGTCACGTTTTCCAGCTTTACATGCTTCGTCAACAACTTTACTTCCATCCTGCGCATAAACTTCCCAAGGCGCCGATAAAACGTATAGATTATATTTTTGTAAACCAGACCACAAAACCTGCGCATCTTCTGTTGGAGGAAGAGTGGCCCAAAAATCCCTGTTGTTTGTTAACGAGTCATAAATAAACCTTACAGATTTACCATATTCATCGCTTTCTTCGTAGTTTTGCCAAGGGGTGCCTTTCTTTTCGGCCATAGAAATGAATCTCATGGTTGTCTTTTTAAATTCAGGACTAGCATTTGAGATATTTATTCTTTGCAGAAGGCCGCCTGGTAAATCAACCAAGACTCCATCCATATCGCAGAAAACACGAAAAGAAAAGCTCTCGCCTTCCTCTTCATTCTCATTTAGAAAATGTTTCCATCTTTCTAAAATTATTTTCATGACATTTATTTAGTCCAAAGCTTCTTAAGGGCTTCAAACTTCTGATTGTTATGCCATTCTTTGAGAGTTTCTTTCTCTTCTTCTACCGGCATCTTTTTTGTGACGTCATCAGACTGAATAGGTTTATCTTTCTTTTCGTCTTCCTCTTCATCACCTTCGCGAAGATCTTTAGAACCCAGAGAGGCTTCTTCCTCTTCTGCTTTCTCTCCACCGGTATATGTACCAGTGCCGCCTTTTCCAGCTGGGGCTGGTATTGCCTCTTTTACAAAAGTTCTTACAGCCTCTTCAATAGTTTCTTTGAGATCAAAGCCTTTTTCTTCTTCAACCTTCTGTTCTTCATTGTAAGCAAAAGTTGTCTCTTCAAGGTTTTGCTCATTTAAACTTGGGATGAATTGATCAACAATACTTGCGATTTGTTCTTCGAGAGTTGGTGCAGTCGTGGGCTTAGGAGCTTCCATGATACCCATTTCGATTAAAAGATTATCCACATGGGCAGCAATTGATTCTTCGAGATTAAAGTTTTCGGCTACGGGCCCACCACCACCTAGATAGGCTCCAAATTCCGCGTCATCCAACATCTGTTTGGGCAAGGACCCCATCATTCGCCCCGCATCTTCATCTTCTTCAATCGGGTCATCTGCCGTTAAAGGTTTGTCCCATCTGTTTCCTCCAGGCTGCCCAACAGCATCGGGGAATAAAGGAGTATCATCTTCAACAAGATCTTGTTCTTCATTCGTAGGCATTGGAGGTCGAACCTCATGAGGGTCTGGTGGCGGGAGCATCATATCAATGGCGTCACCTGTTCGACCAGAGGTCATCGTTGCAATTTTTATACCAGGTCCACTAACTTCTGGTCCGCCCGGCCGGGAAACTTGTGTAGGCGCGTTTGCCCGACGAATTCCCCGCTCTAAATCACTTGTGGCCACCATAGGTGCGTCCCCTGTGGGCCCAGCGCCTTTTTTAATTGCCTGAATTTCTTCTTTGATGATTTCTTTAAGTCTTGAAATGGTGATATCCATATTTATGCTCCTGTGGATTTATTATAAGTAGTTTATATTATAGTTAAAATGCCATATTTTTAGTTGGCCAGGTCAAGTGCATCGATGATATCAGTTAATAACTGTTCTAATACTCGTCTTTCCTGGGGAACTCTAGCATCAACTCCTGGTAATTTTACCATATATCTTTCGTCATCTTCAATTATAAATTTTTCAATCATTCCAAACTCTTGCCCTTCGCTGATTGTTTCTTTTATAATTTCTACTAGTTGTTGTTTTGTAAGTTTCATTTTATTTCCTCTATGCTCGAAATAACTTCAAAATCCATAACAGTAACATCTGTTCTAGGTTCTGTGTGCCAAGAATCAGGCTCACCACTATTAAACCATTTTACTCGAAAGATTGATTCATGTTTTCTGCCCGTTTTTTCCACTACCATTCCTACCATCTCTCTACGATCTCCGTTCCGATGCTTCTCAGAAAATCTAACTAAATCTCCTAAATACACTAATCGATAGGCTCCGGTGCAGGGGCCTTTGCCATTAATGGACTAACCCCTCTAGCAGCGCCGCGACCTAAGGCCGATTGGAATTGTTTCATAAGATGGGCTTCTTCACCAGTAAGCGCGCTTGTAAGAAAGTCAATACTAAGATCGACACCCTCAATTGCATTGATCTGTTTTTCTAAATTTTGGTTAAGAGGTGCAAGAGCTATTTCAAAGCCGGAGATTAGGGCCTCAATATCGCGGTTGTCCAACTCTTCTTTAATAATTTGCACTAAATTTTGTTTTGTTAATTTCATTTGTTTTGTTTCCTTTAATTCACTTACATCCGATCCAAAAACATCAGGGCGCGAGACTTCGGCGCCTGTGGTGGGTGTAGTAGTTTTTTCTGCCGGCAATTCAAGCTTAGGCGATCCAATTCCGCCAATGTCAGCACCGGCCGAAGCAAGCTCGGGATCANGTTTGGGTTTGGACTGCCTCTTCTTCCAGGCTGCTGAAACGTCGGCAGCATCTCTGCCACCTTTCATCATTTTACCATCTTGCCACTCATAACCTCTTTTTTTAAGATAGTTAGTCGACATCCCTGCATAACGACTAGGGCGGGTGCCACTTGCTCTCCTCGCGGTAGCGGCCGGCGTGGGCGTTGTTGTTGCCGTTCTTGTCGTTGAGGGAGTGCTAGCAGGTTTTACTCCGGCTGCTGCTGGGGCCCTAGGTGGCGCAATTTTCAGGCCGGATTTTGGATCATACCTAGCTGTGCCCACTGAACGAGGCGCTGCTGCAGGTGCCGTTGGCCTTGCCGGCGAAACAGGTGTTTGACCAGTTAATCCACCACCCCGCTGTGAAATCTGACCTAGATTTTGTTGACTGATTCTAGGCGTTGACGCCACCGGGGCTGGTGTTACTGCTCTGGCTGGGGCTGCTGCAGGTGCTGCTGGGGCTGTGGCTGCTGGTGCTGGCGTTGTTGCTCTGGCCGGCGCTGGAGTAGAAGCAGCAGGGGGCGACTTAAAAAGATCGCGTTCTTCTGCTGGAGTCAGCTTCTGCCGCGGCTTCACTCCGGCGTCGCGGTCGCCCCGTGGGTGGACCTCAACCCCTTCGGGCCGGCTGTACGAATATTTTCCTGTTCGTTTGTTACGGTACCCTGGTATACCCATCATGTCTTCCGAGTGTTGCCAATCAGAAACCCCGGGAGCCGTGCCTCTTAGTTGTTTTGGTACGAAGGCTTCGGGTCGAGTAGAAGAAAACTCTCCAGTTTGTGCGTTTCTATAAACATCACCCCCCATCATACCCCGCTCTCTCTCCCAGCCTGAATATGGAGGTTCCTGTTCGTTGATTACTTCTTTAATAATCTCAGCCAAATCTTGTTTTGTAAGCTTCATAATCGATCTCCTAGTGGAAGGCTGTAATAATTAGTCGGTTGCACCACTTAAAGTAAATATATCTCCGAGACTTCCAGATGACAACAATCTAATTTCACTAAGGTCAGAAATATACCTTACTTTTCCTTTTGCCCAAATCTTATGACAAAAGTCCGTTTTCTTTTCAGTATGGCCTTTATAATGAGTGAATTCTAGCTCTCCAAGATAAATCCCAGGTACCGGTTCATCAGTCCATGGAAAATAAGAGGAGCTTTGGCCAACATATAAAATCTCAACGAGATCACCAGTTTTAAATTTCGTAGTCATCTTAATTAAATAGTTTCCATCGCGCATCGCCAAATTGTTTTGCCAAAAGGTCGCTTTGTTTTATGATATCGTGAGCGCATAAAAGAATTTGATTTTTGTTTATATTTTCCGGTAAAGATCTGATTAATTGCGTATAAACGATTGCTCGTCTTACAGCATCAATTTTATCCATCTTTCCTCTTAATACCAGCTAAAAGTTTCATTCGATCAGAGTCTATCTTTTTCGATTCTGATAAGCCGCGCAATGCATCTGCTGCAGCCCGTCCCATAGTTCCGCCAACACCAGAGGCGTCTCCTTTTTCAAGCCTTGAAGCCGCCTGTCTTTGTGAGGGGGTCATTTCTGGTTCAATCGCCGGTGCACCAGGTTTATTAGCAGCAACAAATTTTGCTACACCCTCAGGTCCAAGAATATCTGCATTTTCTTTTGCTTGTAGAATATTGCCTAAGTCCTCAGGTGTATCGATTTGGGTGCTTTTGAACGCATCGGCTACTCGGCCGGCATCAACGTGTCTCCTCCATGGAGGCTCGTCCCCCATATCCTCTCCGTCTGGACCTAGTGGTGCTGGTACGCTCTGGGGTTCGCTGGCAGTTGCTTGTTTTAAAAGGTCCTTTCTTCTGTTGAGTTCAGCCAGTGCATCTTGATGAGCAGCGCCAAACTTATAGTCTGCACCACCACGAGAGGCGTCAATTTCAACCCCATATTTACTCAATTCATCATAAAAATTATCATAATCATCTCTGCTCGATCCACCCAACTGAGTTTTGGCAGCTTGCGCAAACCTGCTAGCTCTAGATTGTCTTCTAGGTTTTGGTTCTGCAACTCCAGCCCCAGCCTTAGGATCTTTATATGCCACTTCCGGCGCAACAGGCGCTGCCGGAGTTTCTTGTCGACGGCTTACTTCGCGATTAATTGATAGATCTTCCGCAGATCCCGGTGGGAAAGACCCAACTAAATCTGCCAAATCTCCCGCATCTAATACAGCCAAATCACCCGGATCTAAAGCCCGTCTACTAGCCTCTCGTTCAACGGCACTATCCGCGCCTGGTCCAATTGGTGGCGCCTGGGCTTGAAGGTCTGCTTTTTGCTCAGGAGACATAGGTGTAACCGGGGCTGGAGCGCTCAAGGCTTGGTTAATTTGTTGAGCTTGTCGCATCGAAGCCCGGGCACCTTCTTGATCACCGGCATCTTGAAGACTTCGTGCTTTCATTAATAAGGATTGAATAGCTTGCTCTGAAGTTCTAGGGTCTTGTAAAATCCCTTCCAACTCTTCCGCGCTAAAAATATTAGTTGTTTGCTCGCTAAGAACGGCTTGAAGCTCTTCCATTATTACTTGTTGGAGTGTTTTTTTTGACATGTCAATATTCCTTATTATATATCCTTTATAAATAGTTGTTAAGACTGATTAATTACATCCTGAAATGCTGCGAGAACTCTTTGGGCACTTGCAAGACCTTTTAAATACGTATTCGGTGTAGAAAATTCATTTTGCATCAATTCTGGATTGGTCATATCAGAGAGCAACGTTTGCTTCGCTTTTTCAAGGTCTGCTGGGTCTCCGGAAATTTGCATTAAATAACCAAAGGCATCTGTAGAACTATTTGCATTACCGGTATATTGTAAACTGTTAAACACCTCTGTAAACAATTCCTTTTTAATCATCTCAACCAAATCTTGTTTTGTAAGCTTCATTTAGCATTTCCCCGAGCAGGTTGCGCATGCACAACAACCGCAACAGCAACAGCAATGGCTGCTATTAAATAAATTTGCAAGCTTGTGAAGTAAGTTTTTCATTAGTTTTTCTCCAGTTTTTTAATTCTTTTTCGTAAAGAGTTAACTTGTTTTTTAAGCCCATCACAATCACAATTATTAGATTGTATGGATGATTCAAGATTATCCAATCTCATTTCGGTTGTATAATAAAAACCACCAAGCCCAGCAATGATCGCTGCCATGCCGAGAACGAGCTTAATATCGAGCTTTATCGATTCCATGTTATAAGTAGTTGTTTAAACATCAAAACTCCCCCCGCGCACCCCGGCCCGAACCGAAATTTTTTTCTCTAAAAATATTTTTTCCTTGTACCAAGGATAATATCACATATTGGTAGTACAATACACCAATTTTTGTCTTGATCTTTACCCATATGATGATCGTAATGCCAAGGTACCCACTTTTTTGCCCATTCCGGATCTATGTGAGAACGCATATGAATAAAATAATAAGCTAATAAGTAAACGCCTAAAGTCTTTGCCATNAATGGTGACACCCAGAACAACGGTGCATGTAGAAGAGCTAAAATAAAAAGACTTACTTTCTCTTTAAAATAGCCTTCCTTATAATAAGTTGGATCATAGCCTTCATTTCCTCGCACCCTTCTATGATGAACCCAGTGGAAATGCCAAGTACTATTTCTCTTTTTCCCTAGCCTATGTAAAATATACTTATGAATCCACCATTCGTGGAAATTGGCCAATAAAACACCCAATAGGATGGCGAGCATATCACTCTACCTCAGTATGTGTGCACCAATCAGTGCCTAGAAGCTTAGGACCGCTTCTCCAAGGGTCGCAACAGTCGATATATGTGCAACGGCCTACAGCTTGCCCTCTACGCGCACAGACGTGATCTGTGGGGCATACAGAATTATCTAAACAAACAATCCGACTTTCCCAAGGAACACTACAATGAGGGTGACTGCGATCTGGCAGGCGCCAAGAAGCACAATTAGACATAGACGTAAAAATTACTCCAATAATAAACCCTAGTATTGCGAAACCAAATAAATTAGCTAAGCTGAANGCTAGCTCCTCTTCTGATTGTTTATCCATATNTAACCTTNCTTATCAATTGAAAGTTTTGGAATTTTAGCCAAGTTAACTTTGATTTTCGCGCCCGTTCTCTTTGATAAGATTTCTATATTACCTTTTCTAAGATCAGACTGAGTAACTTCAGACCATCTACCCGACCCTAAGAATACCCTAAACCTCGTTTTTCTTGTATTCCCTTCCGTAACCAAACCGACTTGGTTAAGGTGCCACCCAAATTTGTTTCCTACTGTGTGACAAAAGATCAGATCTCCGACTTCTACTTTCATGACTATAACTAGTAATGATTATACCATTTACTTCTTTTTTTGTAAAACTTCTATCTGGATATTATCTCTATATTTCCCACTTCGACATCTGAGACAGATACATCCGTCCATTCGCCTGTGTCTAGACATGCCCTAAACCTTGTTCCGGTCAATCCGTATATCAATATTCCGATTTGACCTTTTGTTGCTCTGTATTTTATATTAGTGGGAGCTTCGCATGCATATGCGTCGGTGTTTTCCTTGAATCTAATCAAGTCTCCGACCATTAACTCTCCGATCTTTGTACTCTTGACCATAAAGTAACTAGGCGAAAGTCTGGCAATTATGCCTTCCTTTTGGCCAGAGCTTCTTTTACTGCTTTTTGCACTGCTTTTCGGATGGTTTCTTGGAGCGGGCCCTCGTCTTCGTATCTAGGCTCTACCTCCGGCATGCCAGTACCTGGGCCCGTTGCATGCGGCCAAAACATTTTTTTCGATAATCCGCCTCCGCGGTGGAACCGTGTTCCTGGGTCACGGATCTCCCGTGTGCCCATTTCTCCCCTATGCGCGCTCAAAGCTTCTATATCTGGGAAAGACATTGGTCTTTCCCCCGGCGTCCTCTTCTGAGATAGGGGATCCCGCCATGCATGGCCCCCAACTTTGTGGCCGGGTCCGGGCTCTGGTCCGGATAGCATGCGTAACAATGCTAAAGCGCCCGGATCATAGACTGATTGTTGTTGTTGCGCATTCTCCCAACCTAGATCTTCACCCTCTTTGCTTTGAATTAGGTTTCCAAGCGGATCTTGCTGACCAGGCCAGTACGCTAGCGCATGTTCTGCTGCTTCAGCAGCGTCGAGGCGTTCGCCGGCAAATTTTGGCCGATCTTCTTCAAATAGCGGATCCATCTCTGGCCAATCTTCATCGCGGCTCGTGCCGGCCATCTCAGCAGCTTTCATTTGCGCTGCTGCATCACGAGGATCCAATTTGCCGGTCCCAGGATCCACTTCAGTCGCGAACGGGTTTGGCGCCACTTCACCGCGTTCGAGGCCCCCTGAAGCGAGCCAATCTCCCGTGCCCATGGCCTGGAAGTCGGGGCTGTTTAAATTTGGGACATGGGCGGTGGCTCGTCCGGGCTGAACTCGTTTAACGCCCATGGGGCCTAGGCCTTTCAACGTCGCCGCAAGATCAGCACTAACATCGCGCTCGCTTAACATAGCGTCTAGCTCTTCCTTGATTAAATCAACTAATTCGCGCCTGGTAACTTTCATTATAATTCTCCTTGGTTAGGCTTTTCTATAAGTAGTCTCATCTTAGGCAAAAGTCTGGGAATTTTCTGGCGCTGTTTTTTATTCTGGGATTTTTTCTGAGCGGTATTGAACGTGTACCTAATCGCCTGCCCATAGCCTGCCTAGGCTAGGGAGACAGATTCCGGGAGGAGGGGGGAGGGGGTACCCGTGTAGGTTTGCTTAGCTTAGCCTACTTGCTTTATCCGCTTTCCTTATATACCCACAAACGGCAAAGAGGGTAAGGTCGTCATATCACACCGGGTACCCGCTCGTTCCTAAGCCATACACTTACGGCGTGTGTGTCCTAATACACCACAACTACCGCAGGTTGGCTTCTGTCCTGGCTTACGTCCTCTCTTCTTAAGAGAGTTCTTAACTAACCCCTTGGTTTTATTAGTATTTTTTTTATTACTCTCGACCTTTTTCTTGGCCTGAGCATTAGGATCAACGGTGCTAATACCCACCGAAGCAAAGTCCATGCTATCCGCAACGTCGTCAAAGACGCTGTAACTATCCAAAGAATCAACGAAACTATTAACATCAAAACCGTAACCCATTCTTTTCTCTCTCATTAAGTTATACCCCTATTATACTAAATCTTGGAGGGGCTGTCAAGAACTTTCTTTACTTTTTTTTAAATAACTCTCGCCTATCGCTCAAAGCCGGAAGCGTTGTTTGCCTTGATTGCTGGACTATCGGCAATGTCTGGCCGCGTTGCTTGACAGAAGCGGGTAGGCTTGAATCGCGGATTGTCTCGACTGAGTACCTGCGCGAAGTTAAGCGCGAGGGCGTTACGGATATCGCTAGGCATCTCGGTGTCTTTAAGCACATCGGCAATCAGTTGGTAGTCTTTACGGGTCATTCGATTCTCTCGATTAAGTTAAGCTATGCTTTTATTATCTCATACCTTCAAG
>JGI25133J35611_10001155_pt1 | contig 14350 bp, 10 predicted proteins | sample ETNvirenome_6_85_FD_35611 | JGI IMG/M metagenome (IMG submission 35611) | reverse complement strand
TGCTCTTTTGCAATCTTTTCCAACTCAGCTTTCCATTCTGCATAGGTTGGTAATTGCGGTTCTAAATTTATATTAAACATATTGCTCCTTTGTTTTCATCTACGAATAAAAAGCGAGGGTTATCTTTGTCGTGGCTGGTGCGATAATGTTTAGGTCGNTTATGCCACTATCAGAGACATCTCGGACACTTGGGTTTAATTCCACACTATCTGCATCAATACTACCTGTNGGTATCACAGCAGCAGAGCTGTCATATCTACAATAGAAATCCCCATTNGCACTGAATACAACTATATTAGTATTGGTTGGCAAGGTGACTTCTTGATTAGTCGANGCTGCCAGTTCACCTGCGTAGTAAGAATCTGAGGTGTTTATCGCCCCAGATGCTTCCCCTCTCGCTCCTCGTCTTTGTTGAAATTGATTCATATTATTATCCTATTTTGTAAGTTGCATTAATGTATAAAAGAGTGCCTGCTTGTATATTAGCAGCCACAGTATCAGCCAACGTGGTTGTAGTCTGTTCTTTGAAATGAATAGCAGTGGTATTTGGCTCTATTATCCCAATAAGACCAACGCCCACCGCAGAACCTAGTGACTCATATCCAACCTGAGAAAACTCAATGTCTGGGGTTTCGGCTGCTGTTGAAGAAGTGAATGGTAAGCCTGTTATATATAGCGTACCCGAAGGTGGTGTCGCATGCACTGCACTAACTCTAATCCTACCTTGTATATGACAAGAGTCACCATTTAAAGTATAAGATAGTGTGTCGAATGATGGATCAATAGTAATAGCTGATCCACTTGTTGTGAAAACAACTTGGAATGTACCTGACCTTTTATATCTATTCTTGTCTAACATATTATTAAAACCAGTAGGCGTAGAATCATACATATTGCTAGTTAATTCGATTACATTTCCACCACCACCTTGCACTACTAATCCTGAACCACCAAGAGCAAACTCTGAGTTTGATAAAAAAAGGTTGCTTGCGGAGTCTAGATGGAATACATGGCTCGGTGGCCCTAAATGGTTAGAGAATCTACAGCTATCAACCGATATTAATGCTCCCTGAGTATCTATACTTCCAACATTTCCCCTAATGGTAGGAGCATTACATACAGCCTCAAACCAACACGAGGTAAAACGAAGCTCTCTTGTGCCTTCTGAATATACTGCACCTGCACCAGCACCAGATGTATCATTTGATTCAAAACTACATCTCTCAAAAGCCCATACATCGCCATTGTGAATATTAACTGAGGCTAATCCTTCAGCAGTTACACCAGTTGTTTTACCATTATAAAAGAAACAATCTCTTACCATTCCCAAGCTAAAAACGTGTCCAGCAGCAGGTGATGCAGAATCATCGTAAGAATGAATAGCTATATGTCGAGTGTTACTTGCGGTTGAACCTGCGTGTCCAAGCCTACATCTATCCCAAGTGCCATAAATAAATGAACCCTTAAATCCATACTCAAGGTCAGCATCAATAATAATATCTTCAAATATAGGATGTGAAATAAATAAGGCTTTGTTTATCTGGTTAAAGAAAGTACAACCCGTCTTACCATCGGCATGAACATTAAAAAATGATAGCCTGAGAGTAGCTGCACTATTTGCCACCTCAAATATAGTCACATCATTTGCGGTTGGTACTAAATCAGTATAAACATTATTCTCACCAAAGAGAGTAAGGTCACTTCTTAGTTGAACAGCGTTCAGTGCATACTCACCATTTGGAACATATACTGGTTGACCTAATTCGTTGTCAATAGCAGCCTGAAATGCAGCAGTATCATTTGTAACACCATCGCCCACAGCACCATAATCCCTAACATTGGCTGGTGCTCCATCTATCATTCTGTTTGTTGCTTTGGTTAAAGCCATGTGTTACTCCTCTAATTCCTGTGCTGCTATCATTTCCTCGTATGCTGTTACTACCTCAGGTGTCCAAGTTGCTGTGGCTATTGCTGCCACTTTTGCATCTTGTTCTGATAAGTCATCTCCCGGTACGAGAACGTGTCTATGAAATGATGAACTAAGTGCTACATCATCTTCTAAGACTCTCGTTGCTGTGCGAACTTGCACTTGTCCTAATTCTAGGACTTCTATCTTATCTACTATTATTTCTTTTGTTAAAGCCATTTCTTACTCCTTGTTGTTAAATGTCCGTGCCTAAAATCCATTAGGCGTAATTAAACTCTATATGTAATACCTATTGAAAATGCGTTGAGGGCATTATCAAAGTAACTTACTAACGCATAGTCCGCCATAGTTAAATCACTTATCTGTCTACTGAAAACAATATGAGAATTACCAGCAATAATATTAGGACAAATAGGTAAAGAGTCTGGCGACTCTACATACTTTATTGCTCCCAGCACACCTACACTTCTTGTGTTTGCTTCGTGAGCGTATGGCAACCCATATAACTCTACGTCACCAGTCCAGCTACCTTGGTCATCCCATCTAAGATAACACTCAAGATTAACCATATTACCAATCTTTGTGTATGTTGCCCCATATACTGTCGTGTTTGATGTTCCTTCACTTCCTGTAGTACCTCTAAGCTCAGGCGTCCAGCTACCCGTTTCGAAGTCTGAAAGAGCATTAGCTGATGCTGTGTCACCGTTGAATGATATACCGCCTGTTGATTGAATTATTACCCTATCGTCAACACCACCAGTACCGAATGACATATCATTGCTCACATTGTCGTATGTTATCCTGCCAATTAAACTATCGCCAGAATCAGCAAAAGCAAGTCTAGCTGTGCTTCCAGTTCCAGCAGCAATCGTTATTCCAGTAGCTCCAGAGCTTTCCACCATTAAATCGTCAGCACTTGCATTTGGTGTTACGCTTGAGTCTGAGCCTCCTATTACTACTCTCTCATTAACGTCGATGGTTATCGCATTTGCATTTGCATTGTCATCAATACCTGTGGAGGCAAAATCAGAGATTGTACCGCCATCAATCTTATCCCCAGACAGAGCATCGTTTGCCACTTCTGAATCAGTGATCGCCAGTGTTGCTAGTTTTGATTGAGCGATTGCAGCAGAAGCATCTACATCTGCATTGGAGATTGTTCCATCTACAATACTTGTTGTTGTTACATTCTTACTTGAATTTCCTGTGTTATACATAATTTCTCCTAATATCTTTCTAAAACCCACATTTGTTGAGTAATTGAATCAGAGGCATCAGCGCACTGACCTGTAACCTTCATAACTACAGAGCCAGTCATATCTTCACTAGTTTCCTCATAATTCTGTGTTATGGTTGTACCATTCCAGCCAGCCCATGTTATTTTTTGCGCCCCTGTAGCGGTCAGCATTACAAAGGCTTCAAACCTCCAATCATTCGTATCATTGTTAGCAGCGTTGAATATTACTGAGGTTGAACCAAAGTGGAATTTGATTGTCTTATTATTAGTGGTACCAGATTTCGTTCCTGCTGCCAACACCTTTATGCCCTTGCCTATTCCGACACTATTTCCAAGAATGGTAAATGATTTCAAATCATCCTCACCTGTACCAGAGGTTGAAACATTGGTATAAGAACCTCTAAATGCTGTTTGCCCTGTGTCTATCAAATAAGTTGCAGCGTCAGAGTGATTACTTGTTATTATTAATTCACCAGAAACATTCTCCGATTCTATTGCTTTATTTAAAACAATAGTTCCACCATGCGTTCCAGTATTAAGGAATGAATTACCAGTAATAACCCCCTCATTATTAGCAGCATTACCTACCCTAATTCCCCAAGCACTACTGCCATCAGTTGTCCAAGCATCTCGTACAACATTGCCCGTAATGGTAAACCCATAGTTCTTATATTTAACATGAATACCAGTAGGGGATGGATTGATGATTGTGTTTCCTGTAACAGCCAGTCCTCTTGTTTGATAAAAAGAGATAGCTGCACTTGTAGCTGTATCTTGATCACCGTAATTCTCAATTATATTTCCATTTATACTTCCCGATGAATAAATCGTAGTGGATGAGCCAGTGAAGGAAATACCCGTTGTTGCTGTGCCTGTTCGATTACTACATAGAACATTGCTATTAACTAACACTTCTTGCGGGGCAGTAACATTGTTTGAGCCACCGATTGTTATTCCATAATGTGTATCAAAGATAGTATTACTATTAACTACTAACCTTTCCCCACCATGAGCATCAATGCCCGACCATGTAGCAACACTTCTAACTGTGTTGCCCGTAACTGTAATATCTGTACACACTGGATATTGTGTTAAATCGGCACTAGCTGTTCTAGTCATGCTTATTCCATATCCATTTCCTGAACCTGCACCTGATGAACATTTAATATCTTCGATATGATTGTTACTAATTCTTCCTCTTCGAGAACTGCTTGTCATAATCCCACTATAGGTAATAGTTTCTAGTCGGTTATGACTAATATCAAAATCTTCAACGAACTGAAAATATATACCATCCATCTTCCAGTTATAGATATAACAATCGGCTATTGATATTCCTGCCAAATATGTAGGCGCAACTCCAGCTCCATTGTCTGTACCAACAGCACTGACAGCAGAAGAACTGGCAACATAATTATCTGTTGGAGCACCTGTTCCTCTAAGGTAAAGAGATTTAATAATTACATCTGATGCAGAAATCTTAAAAATGCTTTTTGCATCTACTGTTTGTCTAATCTGACTTGAGAAGCCACCCCCTACAAGCGTTAATGATTTACTAATTGTCAATTCATCACTAAGTTTATAATAACTAGATGGATCAGGGAAACGTACACAGTCACCAGCATTTGCAGCATCAATAGCTGCCTGAATAGCGGTGGTATCATCTGTTGAACCATCTCCAGTAGCTCCAAAGTCTTTCACACTGACTGACTCTTGTAATTTAGATGTTACAGTTCTTGTAACTGATCCTGCACCACCTTGAGTGTAATCTACACTTGTGGCATCTGTTGCTGAAGTTGAGCTTAAATAAGCGTTATAACGAATCTGAATATCTGCATTAATTGGCGGTGCTACGCTAAAGGTAACAACTAATCCAGAAGTAGTGTAAGTATCTGTATGTTGAGTAATACCATCAACATCAACAATCACTGACTGGGCATTTGGAATAGCAGTAAGTCCGCCTGTTAATGTAAATGCAACTGTAGAACCATCGCCTGTGAATTGATATGCTGTGGCTAGTACGCCTGATCCAAGTGCAGCACCTACCGAAGCATCAATCTCACTCATAGTAGAACCAGATACAGCAACATCACCGTTACTATCAAAGCCCATCATCTTGGTTTTCCTCACATCTTTCAGAGGAAGTTCCATAGTATCATCTTCATCTTCTAATTGAAGTCCTACCTTTCTAACCAGACCTGACTCATTTTGTTGAGCCATCATTACAATTTTGTCTAAATCATCGTTTAAAGTCTCGGCTCTTAATGTACCTCCAGTAGCATAATCAGAAGTGCGAGCTATTGGAATATCACGAATAATTGTTACAATGTCTCCGGCTGTAGCTCCAGTTACCAGGACCACAGTTCCGCCTGTGGATCCGCCCGCGCCTGTAACAGTGTAATGTGTAGTCAGTGTTTTTAATGTATCACCAACATACACCTTTAGATCCGCATCAAGAAAGATCGGGAAAGGATAAGTGAATGTGGTTTGACTAGCCGTAGCCGTATATTGAGACCTGGGTGTAATATCGCCTACTGTTAATGTTGCCATTTAGCCTCCTGCTGCTGTTAGGTCTGGCGCACTTTCTGGAGTAATAGATCCCGGCTTCCACCAGTATTCTTGTCCATAATCTCTGCGCCTACTTTTCATTTGATTTCTAAATCTTTTATAAGCTTTTGGATCAGCTAACTTTTGTAGTTGATCTAAAATAGTTCGTTCATACAATGCCCGCAAATACCAAATAGATGTGCCAGGGGTGTAACGTCGTAAGAATTGTATCATATCTGCGCTAATATTTGTATCTTTTCCAGAAAGCAATTCTTGTATATTTCCTAGGCTTAGCTTTGTTAAATCATCTATCAAACCAAATCCTGGTCCCGCTAAAGTTTTTGTAAAACTAGATCCAAACCTAGATTGTTCTGAATGTAAAAAGTCTCCGAATATTCCCAGGCCGCCACCTTGTAAATGTGCTGCTGCCCAAAACTTAGGCTCNGTCATATCACGCGGATTTTTTCCCCTGGCAATTTCTTTAGCCTGGAGCGCGATTGCACCCATTACCATTAAACCTATTGAAAGCTGTGCTATATAAGCCGTCTTGCTTCCTAGGCCATGTTGTGCTGCACCCCGATAGAGTTGTTTTGTGATCATAAGGATCGGAAAGGATTTATACATTGCAACTGTTCTTGTTAATTCACCCATACCACCTCTCCTGGCTCCGAGTGTTGCAATAGCCTGGGAGCGAAAATCTGGCATTAATACCGCATGATCCAACTCTCCCATGATCATCTCATGGACCTTAGTTACAAGCTTATTTTTTTCCTTTACATCAATATCGGATCTCTTCATTAAATTTTCTATCGACCAATACTTGGCACCTTTATGAGTGATAGGCTTTGTAGCTCTTATAAGTTCCCACTCGTCTGGAGTGATCTTGTATCTAGCTAGTGCTGCTTGACGTTTTTTAGATAGAGCTTTAAATGCTTTTGAGGAATCCAGTGCCATTTGTGAAAAGGTTGCCATGCCATATCCTTTACGCAGTGCATCGGTCCAGGGAGAGAGTAGGGAAGCTCGCATAGTCAAGTCAGCTGCTTTAGCGGCAAAGTCCGATCCGGTTAATTCGGTAAACCTATTTGCAGCCAGTGCTCGAGTAGTCCAAGCTTCAGCGACCAGGCCCATTTCTACTGCTGCTATACGATCTGCTTTGCTGGCAGGATTAAATTGGCGCAGTGCTTCTTTAAAAACTTTCATTGTTGGAATACCATTTATATGGGCGGTCATTCTCGCGATCCAGGGATCGTTTAGTGACGATAGAAATGCTCCACCTAATTGAGCAGCTACCAATAAACTCCTGGTAGTTTTCATAAAATCAGCTCCCGCAACCCAAACAGAATTATTCACTTTTCCAGAAGCCACATTCCAGAGAGCATCCAGGGAAGCAAGTCCTGGTTCAGAAGCTCCTTTCTTTTCTGCCATAGTTCTTAAATATCTAAAGGTTGCTTCCGGGTTTGGACCTAAGACTTCTAATAGGGAGATCTCATGGCTCATATTTGAAAGATGATCCATCATTGTGGTGTAAAGATCGGGACGGCCATAAGCATCATTAAGTTCCAGCCAATCATCTACATTTTTAAATATCAAGACTCTATGTTCCTGGTGCCTGTTAGCAAGTTTTGTTCCGCCAGCCACACCAGACGGTGCCATAGAATGTAGGCCGTTGGTCCTTATATCATCATAAGCTTTACCAAGTAATGCTCGTATTTCTACCTCATCCATTGGAATACCCAGGTGGCTGATCATTCTCTCTCGATCCAGTTTTGCTCCAAATTGGGTAATAAAATCTTCTTTACTTATTTTTGCTATAAGTTTCGGATCCCACCAGTGCGGAAACCAGTTTTGTATTTTCCCAATACTGCCACCAGCTCGATTAAATCTTAATCTGGCATCTTCAAACACTTCTGAGATCTGCTTGGCAAATTGCTTGGCTATTTTATTCCCAGTATTCACACCTTCAATCTCGCGTACAACATCCCTCATTCCTGCAATGTCTTGTCTCAGTCCCAGGGTTTTGGTCCTAAATGTTTCCATTGCCTTTGCTATTTTCATGTGGAATTGACCTTCGATTGTTTTCGCCCTCAGATCAATATTGGTATCGCTTAATATATCGTCTATGTCTTTAGTAATAATAGACACAACACCTCGTCTAAAACCTTTAGGGTGAGCGTCAGCAGCTTCTATTGCTTCTCTTACTTTAATGATCTGTAATACTTTTTGTCTTTTCTTTAATGCAAGCTCCGCCATCTTTGAATCAATAACATCTGCTTGTGCCATTCTCTTGGCNGCNGATGGATCTAAACCATCCTTAATATATTTAGCAATAAACTTGTCGAGAGCTGCCTCTAAGTCCTTGGCTAATTGTTCTGGTATGTCTCTAGCTTGAGTTGCTTCACCAATACATTGAATTAAAGTAGCCATTATGCTGCTCTCCCCATACACTTATTGAGAGAGTCAAGTGATTTTTTTTCTTCATCTAAGTCGTTAAAGACTTTTTTAACTCCTTCAACTATGGTGACTTCATTCCCAAGATCGTCGATTAAAGTAAATGGAACCTCAAGATCATCGCCAGCTTCATCAATAATGCGCTGCGCTTCAATGAGCTCTTCGTCCATTAATCGGTTTAATTCGGGATCGTCTAATACCGGGCGAGTGCCGGTGTCTATTTGTGTTTCTGCTCTTTGGTCAGTTGGTCGCGTGCCTTTTGGAACTCCTCCGGCTTTAGGTTGTCCATCAATTTGTCGAGATCCTCCCACCAATCTAGGCGGGAGTCCTTGCGATTCTTGGAGTTGTTGGAATGTTGTTGCTTTGTCATTTAATTTACCTCTAGCGGTTAGTTTATTATACTCTTCTTTCGATACAATCTTTGCTTTGCCATCAATGAATGTCGCGACCTTTGTTGGAGTTTTGCCGGTATTGTCATAAAGCCTGGCTTGACTTACCATCTTGGCATATTGTTTAAAGTTTTTATTAAATCCTTTATGTCTTTTAAGTAAAGCTTGCGGTGTTACCAATCTTCTACTACTGAAATATCTCACTAGGTTTCTAACTAAAGCTTCGCCTGGATCAAGCGTAACACCTATTAACTGAACCTCATAACCTGCATCTTTTAACTCCTGGATAAGTGCTTTTGCTTTTTTAGGATTACCCAGGGTTTTATCAATCACTATATGACGCTTATCTTTCATCGCTTCAATTCTTAATTGATCTGCTATATCAGCGCTTTCGCGATGAACAAGATTGGCTGCGCGGTGATCACCAGCATCTTTAATTGTTTTATATGCTGGAATACCTTTTGTAGTNGNAGTTCCTGTTTTGATTAAATCTGGATCTATATGGACGTAACCCTTCTTTGGAATCTTTCCCTTTGTTTGCAATAGTTGAAGGATTGTTCCCTTACCAGAAGCACTACCACCACCCATTAAAATTGCAATAGGTCGTTCACCTTTGCCCGCCACAATGCCTTCATTAAGAAAGCCATCTATTATTCTTCTATGGAGTTTTTGTCTCTTAACATAGTAAGTACCTTTTTTGGTGGTATTACGCGCTTTTGAATCTTTTAGGATTAAAGGATCATCATCTTTTAGGACTGACTTTATTTCTGGATAACCGAAGTTTTCTCGATTTACATCGATCAAAGATCTTTCAATCTCAACCTCACCTTTTGTATTTATTCTAAATTCTGGCCGACCTTCGGTGTCTGCTAATATCCTTTCAACTTCTGCGTTCAGTTCTGCTCCTACCTTGCCTTCATCAAGAGCTCTTTGTATATCGTCCAATGCTTTAAAGTGAGCTTCATCATTTAATACATCAGCGGCCCTTGGAGCACTTTGGTAGAGATCTATAAAATTGTCTAATACGTCAGCTTTTGCAGTTTCACCTTTTGCTCTTAATATCTTGGATGCTTTCCCAGCTTCAACAATATCTACTACATAACTTCCCCCGGCCCTGGTTACACCGGCAAATCCTCCGACAGTTAGGATGGTTATTGCTGCTTGCTTTAATGTCCAGGGTTGTTCTAATTCAGCTTGCCAATCCTTCACCAATCCTGGAGCAAGTTGGATAATTGATTCTGATCCAGCACCGATAAAAAATTCTGTTAGAAAAGCTTTTAGTGCATTTACACCTTTTGTTGATCCGGTTATTTTCCCGAGTCCAAATGCCATTGATGCTACAACAATTGGATCAGTGATAGCAGACTTCATGACACCTGATAAATTACCAACTACTCCGCCCCAGGTTCTATTGTCTGTTATCGTTTCTAATTTTTCTTTGATTATTTGAGCCTTGTTCCTGGCATCATCCATAATTTGATCGTAGGTTTTGATCCCGGCATCTGGGTATTTTTTTTGCAGTCCCAGGATATAAGGAGTTAGATCTCTATATGCTGACTGTCTTTGTTTGAAGGTTCCAGTTAATTCTCCATTTTCAAGAAAATCTGTAGTGGTGAAATCGGTATGTTGATCTATATCTATAGGATCCCATTCTTCTTCTTTGTGGTAGGATGGTTTGAATCGAATATCGGGATTTTCACTCTGATATATTCTTTTTAATTGCTGATCTATTACCGGTTCTAAAATATTTGTTCTTGAGGAGGATTTATAATTGAAATCGAAATCTTCTACGGCTGCGTTGAAATTCTCCATGAAGCCGGTTGGTAAACCTATCTCGCCTGGTTTTACGTTAAGCAAACTAGATCGTTGTAAATAGGATCTAGCTCCGTAGTCTAGTGCTCCCATTATATTGTACTACTCACTTCTTTCTCCAGGTAATGTACTACTCACTATAAGTTTTCTTCCAGCTGCATCATGTGGTTCTCCATTGATCATTTGAACCGCTCCTTTATACACTCTGCCATCATCATAGGTTAGAACTTGATCCTTTCTATATTTAGATTGTTCTTCTTCAAACTCTTGCTGTTCTGCAGCATCCGCTGCTTTTTCCTCTGCTTCAACTTTGGCTTCAGCTTCTCTTTCTATCTTGGGATAATCTATGATGTCATCTTTTGTAATACCTTCTGCCCAGGTTGATGGGAGTCCTGCTTTCGCGTCATATTTGAATACAAATTTTTCACCCTGTTTATTGAGTAGATACACTTTTGGATCACCTGGATCACTTAAAACCACATGATAGATGCCTTTGCCTATACTTATAAAGGTAGCGTCTTGGACATCCTCCACAGCATTTTGAGCATCTTCACCCCAAACACCACCCATAGCATTGAGATCATTAGGTCGCAGATCTTCCAGACGATCTTCAAACATATCTTCATTGATTCCTCTTTTTGGAGCAATGATCTTGACACCGTTTATCTCTAAAACTCCACCGGTAATTTGGTTTAGGATCGATTCTATTTGATCGGGATCTACACTATCTACAGTAGATTCACTGAGTCCTTTATTCTTTCTAACATATAAAGCTCTTGCCGCTTCAATCACCATTTGGGCATAAGGTGGATTTTCTTGGGCCGCGTCACCTAGAACAATTCTTATCTCTTTATCCAATCCGGATGGTATATTGACCAGACCTTTTTCTATTAGATCCATTCCTTCCAGGATATCGGCTGGTAAACCTGCATGACCTTCAATTAGTAGCTCTCCAACCAGGACATATTCTGGCGCGTCCTTATCAAACATCTGCTTCATTATGCCTTGAGCATCATCACCGAATCCCTCAACCAAAGTTTGCAACAATTGAGCTTTTTCCATAACTGTTGTTTCTTCATCATTTAATGTTTGTATGAGATTATTCGACTCAACATCTGTTAATGGGGATCCTTCTGTGGTACCATAGAGAGTTCGGACCAATCTTAATTGATCCATACGCTTTGCGATAGTTTCTGGTTCAGCGTAATTTATCCCATCTAATTCTGTAATTCTGCCTTGCTCTACTGCCAGGGATAAAATATCCTTTTTTATTCCAGCCTGGGTTTCTGTGAGAACCGTCCTATACCTCTCTAATAATTTTGCTTGTGGTCCAGATAAATTCTCCTTCTTCTCCATATCACCAATCACAGCTTCCATTATTTTTGTGGTTTGATGGATAAAACTTACATCGAGCTCGCTGCCCCCAACTTTAATTTTTTTATTTATTATTTTTTGTGTTATAACTAATTCTTCTGCTAGATCTTTGGCAACTATAGTGTCACCATTATCTGTTGCTCTCTGTATTAATTCGTTTATACCCTCTGGGATCTGATTATGCTGTAGGGCATAAGTTGCATCCTTGGCTAGTTCTTTAATGACTTTAGTTTCTGTAGCACTTTGAGCATTTACTATTGCATTTTCTCTGGAAATATCACCTCTCTCCCTGGTAAGAAGTGTCTCCATTTTGGTAACAATGTTGTCTCTTGATGTTGCGGATATATCATCTTCAGCTAGTTTGGCTTTAGCAAACTCTTCCACTGCCTTTTCAGCAGCGTCCAAACCTTCTTCTTCCAATATTCTTTTTAAGCCACCAAATAATATCTGGGCATCCGATAATTCGTATGCTTTAGCTAATTCTGTTTCCATTGAAGCGGGCGTTACAATTCCTGCTTCAACACCTTCTGTGAGTAATTTTTCGAGTTGATCCAGGTTGGCTTGAGCTTCTTCTAATTGTCCGTCCCTGCTAAAATTTTCAATGTTTCTTAGTAACAGTTCTGAACCTTTAGTGATCATCCCCAAGATGTTCTTCTTNATCTCTTTTATGAATTTCTCTGCCAATCGAGATCGTGCCACCAGAGATAGAAGCNTNAATNTCCGCTTCCGCCATCGCCCGCATAACCGGATCCACTTCTGCCAATAAACCTTTTTTATATCCTGCTGCCTTCTCTTGGAAAGCTTCCAGGTTATATTGATTTTCTAGTTTGAGCCGTTCTATGTTTTCATTGATGTCAATCTTGATTGCAGCAGCATGGGCGAGTTGTGCTCCCTGGTTGAAAGCGCGAGAATAAATGGTTGAATTGTCGCTTAGATCTATACCGCCTTTTACCCCGCTTGCAGCATCTAGGCCCGCTTGTTTACCTTCAATTTGAGCTTGTTGATCCAGGCGGTCATGCTCTCTATTAGAGAACGCTCGTAATCTTTCTGCAAGTGAAAATAAGTTATTTGCCGCTTCCTTAGAAGTGGGCACTGCCTGGGCCGCCTCACTGCGCTGATACCTTGCTAATTCTGCCATAGCTATCCTCTTGATTTTTTGCGCTGTCCACTTTCAAATAAGGTGGCAGCTGCGCTGGCATAACCATATTCTCTGGCCGACTTGCCGGACTCTAATAACGATTGTTTTGTCATTGCTAAATTAGCTGCACCCATAGACTGATCATATTCAAATTTCTCTACATCTTGAGCCATCATATTGGCCGAGGATCCTTCAAATGCACGAACACCCTGGGCACCTCTAACTGCGTTCTGCGTTGCTAGAGCTGCAAGTATTCTGGTTTTTCTTTGGATCTCACGATCCTTGGCGGCAAACTCTTCTCTCTCAGCATCTCGTTTGTATGCTTGTTGTTTAGCTTGACCAGCTCTTATACTGGCAATCGCTGAAATAAACGCTCCCATCTATACCTCCACTTCCAAACCTACACCAAGTAACGTCATTGGTGTTGGATCTGCTTGAGTGATCTCGACTTGAGCTAAATTGGTCCACCCTAATAAATACATTTCCTTTATCCCGGTGTAAGGAGTTGGCGCACTGCCCAAAGTTAAACCAAAGTTTCGATCAATAAATCGATTACCATTAATACTAATTCCTAAAGATTGATATACATTTGGCACCACTTTTACAATTCGTTTTTTCCTGGTCAGAGTTGGTCCGTCCTGGAAGTCCATATTGATCGGCATCGTCGTAATACTGGTGGTGTAGTTCAATCCAACTTCAATAACAGTGGCATTTTCTGTTAGGGTAATTGCTCCCGTTGCCGGAGTGGCATCATCATAAATAGCTCCATCGGCCCGCACTCGACAAGCCTCGCCATTTAAGTGAGCTAATCCTGTTACTGCTGTTCCCGGTGCTCCCAGCGTCACTGTTTTATTGGCATCGGTATAAGTATCGACATCCAATTGTTCCAGGTAACGAACTATTACTCCGTTGATGGTCCTTTTGACCAGAAAATATATCTCGTCAACAACCACCGCTACACTCTCAACTTCTCCATTTGTAGTCCATTTTGTCCAACCACTAACTTCTTGCGCTCTAAGGGTATTAAATACGGCTACAGAGCCGTCTGCATTAACGAAATAGACGTAGTTAGCATCATCACTAGCNGTACCCTTGGAGACATCCATATCAACCGGAGAATTAAGTAAATGGGAAGCTAATAAAGAAACCGTCCCGGAGGTGTAAGCGTCCTCAGTATAGGAAAATAAAAACTCTCTCACTGACTTACCGGTACGATCTATAAATATGACCGATCCGTCAATCATTTTTGGTGGTATGGAGGTCGATCCATATAAGGTTTGTCTTTTTACGGCAACTTTAGCGGGAGTGATTGGCGAGTCTTGAATTGAGAACTCACCACCGGTAGTAAATACATTTAGATGACGGCCCGCATAAACCGATGTTACTGCATTGACCTGATCAGTGTCCAGGGTAACATCGATACCTTCATCGTCCAGACCTGTACCTACAGCATAATTATAAAAATCATTGGTCTTGGA
>JGI25133J35611_10001142_pt1 | contig 14424 bp, 6 predicted proteins | sample ETNvirenome_6_85_FD_35611 | JGI IMG/M metagenome (IMG submission 35611) | reverse complement strand
CTCAAGCTCTCACCAAATATTATGGAAAGATCAAGACATATAATTCTGGATATACGGCTCGAAACGCTCGCGGTCAAACTGTTAAAGCAGCCGTGCTCGCGGCCGGCTGGGATTTTGTTGATCCTTATGAATATTTAAAACTTGCACAAGATACAAGTATTTCAGGATACGGCTGTAAAGGTTGCGACGGAGTTCATTTAGATAAGAACGCAGCAGCTATTCTTATAGCTAAAGCATATTGGCTGCGGTTTTTACATAAAAAGTGGCCCCCATTCGATAAGGGAATGTCTGACAAATCCCCCATGCGAGCGCAGATCGACGCGGCAATTTCTGCAGGCACGGGCTTAGATCCGGCAGTGGTGGCAACCTGGAAGGCCGGCCGCGGCCTTGAGGCGGGAATAGTTCCCAAAGGAATGAAATAAATGGCAAATGTAAAAGAATTTTTATATAAAGAAATGTTTTCGACATCCGCGGAAGCCATGGAGCTTTTTGCTCGTTCTATGGGAAAGGCAACTAAATATGATGCTTTCGGGGGTCGCACGGTGTTTAGTGCTGTGGTGCTAACAAAGCCGATTATATTGTCATCCGCAGATCTCCATGCCGTCAAGTCTGCCGCCGTTCGCGGCACCCTGACTGTCAGCAATATTTCAAAATTTGCATTTAAGGCGAGAATTATTGATGATCCTTCTCCTCATGGGTTCCTCCCGGATCCTTGTGCAGCGTCTATTAGTTCTAAACCTAAAAAGCAAATGAACAGGGCATTCTTACATACCACATTTATCTCTGCCAACCCATATGATATGTCAACTAATGCCATGCCAAAAGTGGGGGATATTGTAAAAGTTAAGTTGAATAAAAACGTTTTTTCCTATGATATGTCATACGGAGTATATTTGAGCACTATAACAAACAATAATGGAAGGGCCCCCGGCTGGGAAAGCGAACCTTGTTTGGAAATTGATAGTTATTTTGGCAGCGGCCTCGTTTCTACTGGCGGTAATTATACTGGCGTATTTAATCGATCGACCAGATTCGGCAAAGCCGGCGAAAAGAGAAATGTTCCTTTTGCAACTTTTAAGAATCCGCCAGGATGCAAGCCTCGCGATCAGGGCGCTATAGATGTGACCGATTATTTTACCCCCGCTCAATGGACTTCATTTAAATTATCGCTATCGACATTTGAAGGAAATTATGCGTCAGTCAATCCATGGGGATATATGGGAAAATATCAGCTTAGTGTACACAATATGTACGCCTACGGAAAAGGAGTAATTACGAAAGCAGCTTATGATGCTGTTGGCGGCACAAGCTTTAAACATAAGGGCAAAATGGGCACCTCAACACAGAAATTGACTGGAGCAAAAATGAAAGCGTTATATGACGCGAACTCTACTTGGGCAAGCAAAGACGGTGTGACCACCCGGGCCNAGTGGATAGCCAACAAGAACGATATTCAAGAAAGTATGTTCCTTATCCTGACCAATAGAAATTTCGCAGAGTTAAAAAAAGCTGGCGCGGTTGATATCGATAACGCAAGTGATGTTGCCGGCATGCTAGCTGCATCTCATCTGCTAGGCCGCGGCGGCGCCCAAAATTTACGAAAAGGTGTTGTTGGCTCTGACGGAAATGCGATGCCCGGCGCTGTATATTATGTGGTGGTGGGAAGAGAAACGTGTATGTAATAAATATGCTATCAATATTATGTATAAATAAGCCATCAGAACTATTTAGAGGGAGAGACAATGACACAAAAACTATGGGATGAATCATTATTTGACATTTTACAACAACGGGAAACTCTCGAACAACGATTAAAAAATAATCTTCCAGTCAACGAGCTTCCTGATGATAGTTTAATATATCAAAATGACGGCCCTACCCCCAACATATCACTTAGACCCTCCCCGGGGCAGCGCGTTATTAATAAGCGTGACGCAGCTATTGTTTTTGGTAAAGACCGACCCGGCAAGCTCGACACCGGTTATGGAAAATTAGCTCCACGCGCCGATGCGATTGACATTGTAATCGGAAGAATGGCAGCAGCCAATAAAGGAAAGGGCCCCCCCGATAGGTCTATTGTTGATCCTCATTTTGGATCAGATGCCGCACGAATCTATATCAGCCAACTGACCAATATAGATGAAAATTTTTCAATTCAAGATAAAGAGCAAGATCAATCAATAGGGAGATCTGGTATAGGCATTAAAGCCGATGCGGTTCGTATCATTGGAAGAGAAGGAGTAAAGATAGTGACAGGTAAGGCTGAATGGGATGGCTGGGTAGAAACCAATTCCCGCGGAGGAGCCATCGTACAACCAGCCCCTCCTATCAAATTAATCGCTGGTAATAGTATTGGCAAGCAGACGCTTCTAGGCGGTGTTTTTTTAAAGAGCGAAGAAGTTAATGTGTTACAAGCCGCACCCAAAGGGGAAAATTTAGTGCTAGCTCTCAAGGAACTTCATTTATTGTTGGAAAAAGTAATGTCAGCCGTTTTTAACCTTGCAGCAGTGCAGACCGCGTTTAATGGAACTTTAACAGGTGAGCCTTTGTTGGTGAGCACAAAAGTAACGGGCCCAGTGTCATCTCAGCAGCTACTCACATCTGTGGTAAATAATATTTACCAAACACGTATTAATAGTAATCTATGGGAAGTAAATTATTGTGAACCATCAGGATATCGTTATATTAATAGCGAAAATGTGTTCATTACATAGGAAATAAGATGGCCGATTCTAAATTTTTAAAATGGCAAGATAAAGATGGTGATGGATTAAGCGATGTCTGTAATGATATTATAGATGTAGAGCCTGTTCATAACTGCCCGCCGTGTGTGCCTAATCCTTATGCGATGGCTCCTGACTGGCGCGCCGTATCAAGCACTTCTGCATACTTCAATGAGAAAACCTGCCAATATGAAGTAGCTGTGGTAACCAGCGGAAGTGCTGTAACGACTCCAGCCGAAGTAGTAGACATATATGACGATTATGAAAGCCAAGCTATAGAAACACTCCTCAATGAATTTGATAAAGATGATTCCGACACTAATATTATTGCTGTAAAGGGTTCAATGACTCCCACAGAATATTATTTATCTCCCGAAAGAGGCTCTCGTGTTATTGCGTTTTATACTATTGAGTATGAGGATTTTGTTGGCTTAGAAGACGCAGTAGATGACGAGGAAGATGATGATGATGAGGAAGACGAAGATGAAGACACTAATGCCGCAGTTACGGTCACATATAACGCCGATGAGCTTAACCCTAAAATAACTAAAATTCGACGTGGCTTATTTTTGTATAGTAAGTATTTAAATGTTTATCGGGCAGTAGATGGCGGCAACTTAGTTTTTGAAAAATCACGATTGCTTTTTAACTTAAAAAGCTACGGAGATGCCGGCGTCTTCAATGGCTCGATTTTAGCAAGAGCAATGTCGGATCTTGATGAATGGCTCAATGGAAAAGGGTATAACATAGTAGGCTTCGGCACAGCTGGTCTTTTTAAAGATAAGGTAACAAAGCTTGAGTTTAATTTTAATAGCGATTATAAGCTTATTAAATTGTTAGTGTGGACCGCAGGCTGCGGTGGCGAGCCTATTCCTTTTGGAGTTAAAAAATTAAAATCATTAAATTCTACGGAAGCATTTAAAGATCCTACCGCCATGGCATATCTTTCCAAAGCAGATGCCATGGAAACCGATTTAACGGCTCGCGAAGCTAAGCCATGGCTGGAATTTTTAATTGAACACACTCATCCCAAGATCTTTGAAACTTTTGATTTTCCCATGGATCAGGCTGATCCGGAAGACACTGAAGAAAGTTGTGTGGCTGAGGCTCTTCAAAATGAGATGAAGCAATTGGGTCAAGATATTCTAGATCCAGCATTTAGTTTAGGAGATGCGATTGCGTATGCTTTTCGCAAGGAGACATGTAAAAAAGATATTGGTGAACTTCGCAAAGAAGATATCCGATTAGGGATGCAATGGGCCCCAGATGCCGATCCCAAGATGAATAAAAATATTTTTGTTATGGCGCGCGAACAAGCATTTCAAGAATTAGAAGAAAAAGATCAAACTTTTAAAGCAGTATGCGCAGGGCTAATGGGAGGCAACACTAACCCCAGAGGTTTTCAAGGTTCAAAAAAAATGGGCAGCGATCTTCTCCAAGGTATTTGGGAAGATGGTTTTGCAAAATTAAAAGTTTGTGGGCTTCAAGGTATCCTCATGGAGGTTATTGGGTGTTTGGCCGGTGCCTTGAGTCTAGAAGAGGCTCTTGGTAAAATTTGTGAGTCAGCCCTGAGATCGATGAATCTCACAAATTTTGGAGATCTTTTCCTGGGTCTTCCTCCGGATGTTCAAGGTAAAATTGAGGAACGAGTAAAGCAGATGCTTTCCGAAGGTGATGTTTTTCGACCGGGCACGAGAAATCAGGCGCTCTCGGATGTTGCATCCGGAAAAATAGAATTTTATAGACCTTTTAAAGAAGAAGCACTTCTGGCAAGAGAAAATAACGAGGATCTCTCAGAGAGAAATTCTCGCACCTTGGCTAAAACCTATGATGGGGCAACAGATGAAGATAAGTATAAGCATGCTCCCACTATTATGGGAATGTATATTCAAGCGCTCATGTTTGTTTATATTAGCGGTGAAAATGATTTAGGCTTACTATCTTTGGTCGATCTCCTTAATAAATATCCCGGCGCCCAACTGATTGCAAATTTGATTGCATCGATGGAGTGTCCCGGCCCTCCTAAGTCAAATCCGCCGCTTCCACAGTGGTATAAAGGAGAGTTTGAGTTACCGTCATGCCGAAATGGCTTTAAGTTAAGCGCCCCGAAGCTTGAGAATCCATTTGCATGGATCCCCGATGTTAAAGATTTTGTCAAAATTCTTTATCAGCTATTAAAGAAGGCGATTATTCACGCCATCGGTCTGGCGCTTGTAAAATTATTATCTAAAATTTGTAGTCTATTAGGCAATGCTATGTGCAAGGCTATGGCAACTGTTGGTTCCGCTATCGCATCTCTACCAGAAGCTGCTACCGGCCAGACCACATTTAAAGATATTGTCAAGGAGGCAATCTGTGGAGAAAACGCATCTGATGAAAAAACGGATAAGGCAATCGAAGAACTGTTTGAGTCTCTGGGAATTGGGGCTGAAGCAATGTCAGATACAGAAGCCGTTGAACAATTCGTATCTGATATATCAAATGCTGTTACGCGCCGCGAGATGACTGATGCATTCCTGGGGAAGCCGTCGCCTCAAATGTTAACTATTGTTGACACTATACGACGGCATGATTTTCCACAATTTGGCGAGGGATTGCCGAATACAGAAGCAATAGGTAATTTTTTTGGTAATGTGGGAAATTTATTTCCAGCAGATTTTAGAGATGATTTACAAAATTTATCTGATGCCCTGCCGGAAGATGAGGTTTTTTCGGCTAACCCGCTGTTGTGTGCCACGCCAGACCAATTAGAAGCTTTTTGTGAAACGAGGGCAGCACTTTTGGAAGGAAGGCTTCCAGATGGAGAAGCCGCTCAGCAGTGCTCTGATATTCGAGATACACTCGCTGAAGATTTGGGAGATATTGCTGATATTATACAGGGAGGGATCCCACAGTATATTGGGCGAAACATACCTCCCCTCGTTTCAGATCCTGGATGTGATAATGGAATGATTCCTTTTGAATCGGAAGAGGCATTAGCAGCATCTAGCGAGGTCACTAAAGGAATTTTCAGGCAATTGAGAAATGCCTATTCAAGAGACATGTTAAATAATGGGCCGGGCTCTTCTAATTGGGGGATGATCAACCTAATTCTTTCCGATACCATGGGGAATCCTTTAACAGCACATTATCGAAAAACCACATGGACAAGAACAACCGTAGATTTTTATACGGATGTAGGGGATGAAGCCGATGCAGGCCGCAAAGCCCCAACTATGCTACAAAAGGGCGCCTTTCCGGTAAAAGTGGCAGAATGGTTACAATATCAGTTTCAAGGATCCGCCGACGAGGCAGGGTATTCCGACGCTGCAACCGATTTAGCTTCTTCTATGAGTTTTATTTCGAACAATGAGTTTCAAGAAACGCAGACATATGGCCAGTCTTTCAGCAAGCTTGGTATTACCGAAGGGTGGGGCGGCGTTTATAATGTTAGCGCCTTATCTTTTCCCGATCAAGGGTTTGGTGTAGCTACTACGGTAGATCTTCAAAAAGAATATGTAGTATTTATAAAGGATGGAAGAAAAGCTGCGCCTGATCTGAATTTAGATTTTAAAGATAACGCAAAGGGTCTTCGATCTGGGCCAGGAGAGCTGAAGTCAGAGTATGCTTATGGTTTTAATGTGGAAATGTATCTGTCAGATTTAACTAATAATGAACAATTTTTGACTGGAAGTTTGACAGGGAGTGTTCCGGGAATAAATATTTTTAGTGACAATGCGCGCATTCGTATTTTGGAGCATTTTAATAATTCAGCCTTGTATATTGATCCCTCGGCAGCAGATATTGAAGAAGAGGCAAACCCTAAATCAACTAGCGATAGTGATGAATCTGTGATGAGTGTTAGGAAATATGAATTTCTTTCAAGCGACAACACTTTGGATTCATTTCATACTGTTTTGGATCAATATCCTGATTTTGCGCAATGCTTTGTAGGGCAGCAGGATTATCTTCCCCAAGTCGTGCTTTTAAATGAACTTACTGTTGGCGATGATGTCGATAGTGTCAAAACATTCTACGATCAATTCATGACACACGTCACACACACTTTCCGCACAGAGATAGGTGAGAATACGGGCTCTTTTGATTACGGAGCGCAGTATGATGGTTTAAGTCGCGAAGATACTGAATATATTCTTCCTGAAGGTTATCGTGACTCTGGTATGAGTTATGCAGAAGCGGAAATTGAAGATGAGGAAACTGGAGAATATCGACCTATTACAAGCGAAGATATGATCTTGGGCGTTAGCAAAATGCAATATGAGATTGAAAACGGCACATACGCTGGCTTAGATACCGAAAATCGAGTATTTTACCTCGATCCACAACAGGCTGGGGGAAGCTATATGAGCCCCTCTATCTACATTAAACCTCGCAAAAACAAAGGTTGGATGTCAATAGTCGACGTAATGTTTCCTGAGCTTGGGCCATGTAAGCCACAAAAGAGCGATTTAATTGATTTTCAGGCGATTCAAGATATGGTGGATGAAGTCTATACTAATTTGGCGCCGGATCCGAGAATGAAGATTGAAGACACACAATGTTTAATTCAGAAACCTTACCATCGTTTATTAGAAAGACGTTCTGCCGCCACTATCGAAGGCCTTATTGTGGCAGCATGCCGGATGTATGCTTCTACTCACTTTCTAAAGACTTTGGCGACTTTCACCACATTTGCGCCCGACTTTGAAAATGTTTATAGCCCTATTTATGCTCAATATATTGTTGAAAAAATGGAGGAAGGATTCAAGGATGCGGTACCTGATCGATTTGAAGCTCTTTCCACGTTTAAAGATGAAGAATTTTGGTATGCCTTTTTAGAGCAATCTGTGCAGATGTATGCTAGAAAATGTGATACAGGCCACATTGAGCCGCCACAGTTCATCCAGCGGATTCTCACACGGCTAAATGATATGCAAGAGGGATATACATATCCCACTCGACAAGATTTGCAAAGCGACAAAGAAGCCAACTTAGTAAGAAAAATTAAGACTCTTAAAAACTACAGACAAGATAAAAACTTAGAAGCGGTTTATAGCTCGGAAGAATTGGCAAAGCTAGTGTTAAAAGAGTTAGTAAATATGGAATTGCAGACAATGAGCCAACAATTTTTAGTTAATCTAGAGGCACTTGGTTTTGAGCCAGCATATACGGATCTGGATTATTATGTAATGCAAAATTTTACTCAAAAAAGTAGTCTTGATTTAGATAAAGAAGTAGCAGAAGAAATAGAAGAATTACCAACGACTCCTACAGATGATGATTATTACTATACATCTGGTGGAGAATTTAGCGTATACGAAGTGTTGTCAGAAACATCTACCCACCAGAAAGGAGATGAATATAAGGGATATTATCATGTTCACGAGGAAGATGATGGCTCCATCTCTTATATGGAAGGCCCTCATCATACAGATGTGGCGCACGATCTTTTAAAGCCAATGGCCAGTAAAGTTATTACACCGATTGGAGATGTTGCATCCTATGGAGACTCGTTTAGTAATGATATCGAACAACCATTCTTCATCGAAAAATACATAAGTATCGACGGCACAAAATACTCCCCAGCAGATGCACAAAGTATTATACTCGCCAATGATCCTGCTCTTAATTTATCAGAAGTATATCCAGGCACTATGGAACAAGTAGTTGACCCCTCGGGTATGGTTACCGGAGTGACCGGCGACCTTGGAGTTATATATGGGTTACAGTTTTCTATTATAATTGATGGTGATAAATATCTTTTAACTTCAGTAGAGATGTCGGCGCTTGATCTGCCCATTGGTCAATTTCCTCCTCTCGAAGGCGACACCAAGCTTTTATATTGCTTAATCAAAATGCTTAAAGATGCTCCAGGATTTCAAATAATGACAAAATATATTTTTCCACTGAAAAATACTCTTTCTGTATTTGCTATATACAATGATATGGCATTTCTATCTTCTATTGGAGAATGGACAGTGGCATTCACAGATACTTATTCGTCGAAGACAAGCAAGAAGCCCGGAATTTCTATAGAAGTGGAAGTTGATGAGGATACTGGCACTGTCACCAGTGAGATGACGGAGAATGTAGGATGGTCAGCAATTGGCTCCCGCATTGGCCCTTGGACTCCCTTCGTAACAACGTGGGATGAATGGGATAAAGAATTGTTGAATAAATCCAGACGCCGGCTCAAAAGGCTTTTTAGATGGCAATACAATTCTAGAGATTTTAAGCCCGGGCAATTCCCTAGTTTGGGCATCAATGGCCCCGGTCAAGTTTTTATGAGAAATCTAAGGGCAAATATGGCGCCCCGCCCAGGTGAGAAGTTGCTGCCATGGTGGAAAAGAAGAAAACTTAAATCTAATCCTTTTAATGCGGATGGTCAAATGTGTGATAAAAGTGATGAATAAGCATACTTATAGTGAGGTAATATAATGAGTTCTTTATCTGTAGCGCTTCCTTTAGCAATCGACGCTTCTGATGGCTATCGTATGGTGAAAAGCCTTAAAGCTCTCGTAAGGCAGAACTTAAAAATGCTAATACTTACCATTCCCGGAGAGAGAGTTATGGAGCCCAATTTTGGAGTTGGGGTTAAAACATTTTTATTTTCTAATTTTCATGAAGGTGTTCAAGGAGCAATAGACAGCAAGATTCGCGAACAATGTAATATGTATATGCCGTTAATTTCTTTGCATGACATACAATTTTATATTATAGATCCGGATACTCATTCGATGGCTTTTCGAATCTTGTATGAGATTCCGAACATTGGAGTTAAAGATTTGTTAGAATTTACTATTTAAAAAAGAGGATTTTTTATGGCTTCCGATCAAAAAAAGATATTACCCATTGACTACACTAGTAGAGACTTTGATAGCATTCGCAGTGATCTAATGGGTATAGCAGAGAGATTTTACCCTAACACTTTTCAAGATTTTAGTGAGGCATCTTTTGGATCTTTGATGTTAGATGCGGTTGCATATGTGGGAGATCAGCTATCCTTTTATATGGATTATAATGTCAACGAGTCGTTTCTAGACACAGCATATCAGTATGGAAACGTGGTTCGACAAGGTAGAATTTTAGGATATAAAGATCGCGGCAGACCTTCTACCTATGGCGAAGTTGCGTTTTTTATTTTGGTCCCCGCCTCTCAAGTGGGTTTAGGGCCCGACGCCAACTATACACCACTTTTAAAGAGGGGATCTCAAATTGGCTCTGTTGATGGCTTGAGCTTTGTGCTTACGGCAAATGTAGACTTTTCGGATCCTACAAATTCCACTGTAGTTGCGCGCGTAGACGATTCGACAGGAGCGCCCACATGGTATGCGATCAAGGCTTATGGAAATGTAGTATCTGGCCAATTTTCTATTCAAGAAACTCAAATTGGTCTGTTTGAGAGATTTAAGCGCATTAGTATTTCTGATCCCAATCTAACTGAAATTATTTCAGTTGTAGACACAGAGGGGAACGAATATTTCGAAGTTGATTATTTGGCACAAGATATTGTTTATAAAGAAATGTCGAATAAAAACTTTAAGAATGATAATGTTCCTTCAATCTTGAAGCCTTATTTGGTTTCTAGGAAGTTTACCGTCGAGAGAACATCTGCAGGCACTTATTTACAATTTGGAAGCGGAAAATCCGGAGAAACAAATGTAGTTGCTCAGCCTCAGTCGGTGGCTTTGGATATTTTTGGTAAAGATTATGTCACTGATACGACTTTTGATCCAAGCCGCCTCACTAAAAATGAAAATTTTGGCTTGGTGCCATACAATACTACATTGACTATTCTTTATAGGGCAACAAATCCGCTGAATTCCAACGCGGCCGCGGGTGCAGTCAGAGAGGTTACTTCAGGTAGATTTGAGTTTGCAGATGAAACTGTTTTAGTAGTAGAGACTAGACAATCCGTGATAAATTCTCTTGAGGTAATGAATGAGCTTCCGATTATGGGAGATGTAGAGAGACCAAATACTTCAGAAATCAAGAGAAGAATTTATGACACTTTTCCTACACAAAATCGCGCAGTGACTCAAGCAGATTATGAAAATGTAACCTACAGAATGCCCGCTAAATATGGCTCTGTATTGCGTTGTTCGGCGCAGAAAGACCCCAGCGCTCTAAAGCGAAACGTTAATTTATATGTTATTTCTCAAGATCCTCAAGAAAAATTAATTAAGACAAATGCAACAATAAAAACAAATTTAAAGACTTGGCTAGACAATTATAGAATGATCAATGATACAATTGACATATTAGATCCCTTTATTATTAATATAGGTATAAATTTTGTTATAAGAATTAAGGCAGGATCCGAAAAGTATACAGTTTTAGATGAAGCAGTAGACAAACTAAAGGAAATGTATAATACTCCATTTTTTATTGGAGAGCCGTTGTATATTAGTGATATTTATAGCTCTCTAAAAGATGTGAGTGGAGTTTTGGATGTTGAAAAAGTTCTTATAACAAACAAGCACGGCGCCAATTATTCGGCGGTAGAATTTGATATTAATAAGAATATGTCTCCCGATGGTGGGTATATTGTGGTTCCTAAGAACGCTATTTTAGAATTAAAATATCCCGAAACGGATGTAAAAGGAAAAGTTAAATAATGGCTATAAAACGCTATACCGCTGACGCAGACACTACGATTGTAAATGCGTATGAACCTAATCTAACCACACGCGGCACTGGCTCTAACATGGGAGCCGCCGATGTGATGGAGATATTTTCAATTTATGGTCGCGNNNCCACTAGCTCTGCCGAAACATCNCGCGCCTTAGTTAAATTTCCTGTGACTGACATGTCTACCGACAGAACAGCTGGAAATCTTCCAGCCAGCGGTAGCGTAAGTTTCTATTTAAGACTATTCAATGCTGCACATTCAAAAACAGTGCCAAAGCCCTATACTTTGACTATTCAGATGGTATCACAATCGTGGCAAGAGGGGTTTGGATTAGATCTCGAAAATTATCAAGACGTGACTTTGGGCGCCGAAGGCGCCAACTGGATGTCTGGCTCTAATACTGCCAACGTTGGCGCCACCGCAACGTTAACTGCTCTCAGCAAAACAGCAGNACAAGCGANTACAANAACTCTTATTATTACTGATGTGGAAGGCAATGCAGTTACATTTACTATTGATANTAGCCTTACTACCTCAACTGCTACAAAAATAGCTTTTGNAAATGCAGACAGTAATGCAGCACAGTTTGCTACTAACATTGCGGCTGCAGTTAACGCTGCCAGCACCGCTGGAACGTTAAATATTACAGCTACAGCCTCCTCTGCAACTGTTGCTCTTACTATGACTTCTACTAGCATTGCAGGAAATCGTGTTACAGATATAGCGGGTACCGCAATTACAGATAGTATAATTACAGCCACCTCTCAATGGTCGGCGTCAACTCCGACTGTTGGTTATTGGACTGATATTAATGGAATTCTTCTCGCTGGTGGGTCTTATCACACCCAATCTGGCGGAAATGTTGCAGGGATTGTAAATACTGAAATCTTCACTTTTAAACAAGACTTCACGACAGGATTAGAAGATCTGGAGATAGATGTTACGCCAATGGTCGAACAATGGATGGGNGCTCCTTACGAAGCCGATGGGACTACTTCGGTGTATTCCAATTATGGATTTGGAGTTCATCTCTCGGCAAGCTATGAATCTTTTGAATCCGGATCTTTGAATTCAGCAACAAAGAGATACCCTGGTCAGCTGGCTCTGGATTCCGAAGACACCACCGGCGAACAGGGGGTGCTCTACAACCCTAGCGGCTCTACCACGTCATACTATACCAAGCGCTTTTTCGCTAGAAAATCTCAATTTTTCTTTAAGCGACCTGTGNTNGANGCGCGTTGGGATGATTCCAAGCAAGATGATAGAGGAGAATTTTTCTTAAGCAGCTCTCTGGCGCCAGCAGCAGATAATATAAATACCCTTTATTTTTATAATTACGTGCGAGGGCGCCTCACCGATTTACCTGAGTTATATTTAGGAACCAACGAAAAGAAAATATTTGTTAGTATTTTTTCGGGAACATTGGCAAATGACGGGCCCACTGGATCCTCTGGTGCTCAACAGTTGGCACTCGACGATCAGACCCAGGGGGGAGTTAACTCTGTCAATAGGTTTGTGGTCACCGGAGGTATTGTTTCCACGGGTATTTATTCAGCCTCGTTTGCGATGACCGGCGCCGCCAGCATTACATCTTATTATGATGTTTGGTTCACCGGCAGTCATCGCACCGTGAGCGCAAATGATATTACGGCTACTCAGTTTTTTACTGGAACAATTGAGCCTCTAACGTTAGATGCTAGCCAGATTAAGACACGCCCAACTTATTATATGAACATTACCAATCTTAAAGACAAATATCGCAATGATGAAACCGCCCGCTTTAATCTATACGTAAGGAATAAAAACTGGCAACCTACAATTTATACTGTAGCTAATACTGATGCTCCTTCAACCTCGATTTACAGCGCTTCATATCGCGTTTATCGTGTTATTGATGCATTTGACGCTATTCCTTACGGAACTGGCTCCGATAAGCATACTATTTTGTCTTATGATGTTTCAGGAAATTATTTTGATTTTGACATGAGTTTATTAGACGCAGGCTATGAATATGCATTTAAATTTGCTTTCTATGAATCGGATCTGGATTCATGGCGCGAACAACCTTATGTATTCAGGTTTAGAGTAGAAGACTATGAGTATTAAAAAACTTTTTGAATCAACCGATTCAACAAGAGAATATATATCCGATACCGATCAGCAAGAAGCTTTTAAAGATGTTGAATCTTCTCGTAATCTCAAGGCACTTAGTGTTAAGCAGTCTCATGTTCTACCTCAAGTTAACTATACCGATCCTAATCAGTTTGCTAAATATGGTTCTGCCTATCTGTATTATAAGTCTGCTCTTGAGAGAATCCAGGATTTTTATCCTTATGATGGCTCCGAAGCAGAGAAAAACGAATTCTATAATAACTCCTTAGATATTGAAAGATATATCTTTGATAACTCATATCCTCGCACCACCGGCTATGTGACGATCGCCGTCGATGGTTGGGGACCTGCCGATTCCAAAGATCCTATGGCTGATGGTTATGGTCTTCCTGCTACTGTAGAATACATTACATTTAAAGCCGGCCCCGGAACAGGATCTGGCGATGTTCTAAGCGCACTTAGCCCCGATCCTTACAGCAGCAAATTCCAATATTCCAATATCTATGATGAAGATGTCTATACAACTGCTGGTCTCCCGTCAACATACGGATCTGGTTCGCGAGAGTCTAACTTAAAATCTAACTTTGACACAGGCGTTACCGTCGAGTTTTGGCTTAAGACCGGATCCGCCGCAGGCCCAATAGCTTCAACTTTGACTGAAAAACAAGTTGTATTTGATTGGTGGAACAATGAAGTGGCTAATAGTGTCAATTATGGTCGAATTTTAATAGAGCTGACATCCTCCACAGACTGCGATGGCACCCCGACGAAGCCGTTCATGCTTACAGTGCAATCGGGATCTGTGACCACCCGCGCCCCACTTCTGCTTGGCAATCCGTCGCTTCACGATCAAATGGGATCGTGGAATCACTATGCCATTCAAGTTTTTAACACCAGCTCCGTTTTAACATCTCATTTATACGTTAACGGCAAAGAGCACGATCAAGCCGCACGATATCCTTATTCATTGACGGGAAG